>OATY01000026.1_pt1 | contig 98496 bp, 89 predicted proteins | sample 1476101 | NCBI WGS metagenome assembly OATY01 (sample SAMEA2579994, study PRJEB22360) | human gut metagenome
TACATATTGATACCGATACCCTCACGGTGGCGCAGACCTGGCGTTATGTATTGCCGGTCAGTTCGTCAATCCGGGTGATGGAAGCGCGTTACAGCCTCGCAGGAGAATAACGATGGCGAATAATTATATGGCACGTCAGGACGAGTCATGGACGGTGGTCAGCCTGTGCCCGGACGTCTGCAAAACCCCAATGGGGAGCGCCACTCCGCCGATCCCCTATTCGGTCATTGCCTTTATGGGGGATGCAGTACAGATCGTTCCATCCGTGAAAGTCAACGGATGTCCGGTGTTGGTTCTGGATCAGAGTTTTATCCCTTACACCAAAGGGGATGAGCCGGGTGTGGCAAAAGGGATTAAGAGCGGTACTGTGGGTGATATCTGCGAACCACTGGAGTTCAGTAAAACGGTTTTTGCAGGGGGGAAGCCTGTTCTCCGGCACTTCGACACGTTCTGGATGAATGCCCGGAATACGACAGGGTTAATTATCGGTCAGCCACCTAAAGCAGCAATTCCAGCCAGCGAAGCCGATCCTGCGCCAAAGCCAGAAACAAAAGAAGAGCAAAGCATCTGGGATCAAATGTTGATGGTCCAGATGGAACAAAACCGGTTAGAAATCGATACAGCTCCTCAGCAGGTTCAGATGACTATTGGTTTCATCAAAGCAATCTGGAACCAGTTCCCAGACACCGCAACGATGCTGATCCAGGGTAGCAACCTGCAGTATGGTGGAGAAATGCAGATGAATGCGGCCATCCTGTCGGCGATGGGCATGGATAAGATGGGGGAGTCAGAGAACCAGATGGGCAAGGAGGTGATGGCGCACGCCGGTGACTTTAATCTGGATAAATACCGACTGGAGATGAGTAACGAGGCGCAGGACGTCGGTGGCAGGATGTATGACTATGGTTCGCTGGTGTTCGCGGGGTATGGTCTGTTGAAAGTCGGATTCACAGGTCTTAAAGCGATGCGGGCTGTCAGTGAACTGGCACGTGAAGAAGCGGCCGCAGGAAAATTCACCGCCGATCTACTGAAACTTGATAAGGCTGGAGATGCTGCAAAAGATACAGAAAAGCTGGCGGATAATGTGATACCTGAAGGCCAGGATGGTGCAAATGTTAGCGGTGAAATCGAGGGGACCGGTGAGGGTCAGGGGGTTGATGCTCAGTTGTGTACGAAACCCGGTGAACCTGTAGATATCGGCACCGGGGATTTTCTCCAGCATTTTAGCGTGCTTTCGTTGCCAGGCTCCCTGCCGCTGACGCTCTCGCGCTTTTACCGCTCTCAGGCTAAAGGTGCTGGGATTTTTGGCCCGAAATGGACCGATGAATGGTCTGCATCGCTGACTTCACAGGATAACCGGCTGCATTTTACCGACAGTGAAGGCGTTGTACTGTATTACCGCCTGCCGCAGGACGGTATTTTTCGCGGGGCGGTGAATTCTCGTCAGGCACATTACCGGTTGACAGGGAATTTGCGAGACGGGGTGAGCGTTTTCGATCGCCGTTCGCAGCAGACACAGCTCTTTTCCTCGGCAGGAAAGGGCGTCTGGCTGTTATCCGCTGTCTTCGATAATTATGGCAACCGGATTAATTTTATCCGCACGAATGGCCTGCTGACGGAAGTCCGTCACAGTGACGGCTATACGCTTACGCTTGCCTGGAAACAGTCTCAACTGATGAGTATTGATCTGGTGACGCCACAGCGACAGCGCCTGGTGAGCTGTCATTATGACAGTAATGATTTTCTGGCAGAATGCGATACCTTCCAGTTCTCGCATTTATGGCATGAGTACACGTCAGAAGGCTTCATGACCCGCTGGCGGGATACGGACAAAACCTGCGTGGATATCCGTTATGATCCGCAGGGGCGCGCTGTCAGCACGCTGTCAACGGAAGGCTATTTCGATGATCGTTTTATCTATAACGATGATGAAAAATGCACCACCTATCTGGATGCGGAAGGCGGCGAAACCCGTTACTGGTATAACGAGGACGGTCTGGTTACCCGCAGCACCGATCCGCTGGGGCGGGAAGAGATTACCGTTTGGAATAATGCCCGACTTCAGTCTCGCACGGATGCGCTGGGGCGCACCACCGCGTATCGCTATAACCGGGAAGGAGAAATCATTCAGGTTACCCTGCCTGGCGGTTACAGTTTGTATTATGACTATAACGAAAACGGTCAGTTAGCCCGCCTAACTACGCCCGGCGATCAGGTGTGGCAGTGGGACTATGACGACAAAGGCAGCATGGTCTGCCTGAAAGACCCACAGGGCCGGAAGCAGCAGTTCAGCTACAGCGAGCAGGGTGATTTACTGGCACGTGTTTTGCCGGGGGGAGCCACCTGGCGTTGGCGCCATGACGCCCTGCATCAGGTGCGCGAGACTGTTGCGCCAGACGGCGGCATCACGCAGACCGAACAGGATATTCTGGGCCGCCTGCTGAGTGTCAACGATCCACTCGGTTTTACCACCCAGTTCCGTCACAGCAAAACCCACGCCGGGCCACAGGGCAGCGTCGAGGAAATCAACCGCCCGGACGGTGTGCGGGAGTTGATGCGCCAGAACAGCGAAAAGCTCGCGGAGAGCTTTACCGATGGCGAGGGTAAAACCACCCGTTACGAATACGGTGCTTTCGACCTGCTCACCGCCGTCATCCGCCCGGACGGCGAACGGCTGGAATGTCGCTACGATAAACTCACTCGTTTAACGGGTATCATCAACGCCGCAGGCGAACAGTATCAACTCGAATACGACAAATCCGGGCAACTCATCACCGAAACGGACTTCACCGGTCGCACGTTGCGCTATGAATATGATGCCGCCGGGCGCTGTATCCGCACCACCTTCCCGGACGGGACGCATCTCAATCGCCGCTACAATGTGAGTGACCAGGTGACGGACGAGGAAGTCACTCAGGGCGACAGCAACCGCACGCTGAGTACCACCACCTTTCGTTACGACACAGAGTGCCGCTTGGTGGAGGCGAAAAATGACGCTGCCACCGTGACCTTTGAATATAACGAGGCAAACCAGATTGTTGCTGAAACCCTGAACGGCAGGCGGACAGAATACGGTTACGACTCTGAACTGGATACCGTCACACAGCGCACCAGCGACGGTATTACAGAACGCTTTACCCGAAACCTGATGGGGCATCTGACATCATGGCAGCTTAACGACCACGCTCCGCTCACGTTTGAACACGACCTGCGCGGTCAGGAAATCGCCAGAAAAAGCGACGCCGGGTTTTATCAAACGCTGGGCTACACCCAGACCGGAATGCTGACCAAGCAGGTTACCGGCGACCATCACGCCCAGCCGGACACCCGCCACAAAAGCCTGCAACGCCAGTGGCTGTACGACCACGCGTACAACCTGACGATGATATCGGACTCGCTGCGCGGTTCGGCCTTCAACAGCGTGACCGCCAACGACCAGATAAGCCACGCCACCTGGACCGGCAACGGCCCTGTGCCGATGTGCGAAGAACGCTTCACGTATGACAAAAACCTGAACATCACCCGCCGCCAAACGTGGGTGAATGAGGTGCTGGAAAGCGAGACTCACCAGCAACAGCAGCAGGGGCGGGTGGTATACAGCGAGCACAAAGGCTGGCGGCACCAGACACACCGTATCAACCCGGACACCGGCAAACCGGAAGAGGGGAAATTTGTCCGGGTGGTGAATGAACACAACATCACCTGGAAGTACGACGCTAACGGGCGGCTGGTCGAAAAACTGGTTGATAAAGGCGGCTACCGCCCACTCCTGTGGCGCTACCGCTGGGATGCCCGCAGCCAGTTGACCGGACTGGAGACACCGGAAGGCGAACGCTGGGAGTATAAGTACGACCCGTTCGGCAGACGCATCAGCAAACGCTGTACCAACCACGACAAACCCGGCATGGACTTCCACTGGAATGGTGACCAGCTAACGGCGGAAATTCCTGTTGGTGCAGAAGGTAAACCGGAAGATGAAAACGCCATCCGTTGGATATATGAATCGGGCATTTTTACACCGCTGGCACGCTACGAAAAGGGCCAGTTGCACTATGCGGTCACAGACACCGTCGGGCGAATTCAAGAGCTGCTGACCGAAGAGGGCACCATAGTTTGGCGGGGACAACAGCAACTCTGGGGTAAAGAAGAAGGCAGAAATCAGGAAGACGCCCCGAGCTGCCACCTGCGTTTTCCGGGGCAATATGAGGATGAAGAATCAGGGTTGTACTACAACCGTTACCGGTACTATGATGGTGAAACTGGGCAGTATGTGTCGCCGGATCCGATAGGGTTGGCGGGTGGGGTTAATCCTTACGGGTATGTTGTAAACCCACTGAAATATATTGATCCGCTAGGGTTATGTAAAACAGATGCGCCTAAACCAATCGCCGGGGAAATTACAGGTTTCACAAAACATGGCTTGAATCAGGCTATTGGCCGTAATGGTGGGAGAGGCGTTAATATTAAGGATATGCTTGATGCCGTTCGGAATCCGAAAAAAATAATTGAAAATTTAAATGGGACTATAAAATATCAAGGTAAACGAGCTACTGTCGTTTTGAATAAAGATGGTAAAGTCGTTACTGTTTTTGGTAAATCCAGAGGGCCAGAAATTTGGACTCAAGGTACTACGCGAACTGGTGGTAGTGGTTCAGCGCAGAGAAATGCCAACGATCATGGCTTTAGTTATAATCCAGGGGCGGTTAAATAACATTATGCGATTCGAAATTAACGCTACTGATTTAGATTTTATTATTAGTATTATTAACGATTTACCATTCTTAATGGGTAAATTGACAAGCGTAAGAAAAGGTGGTGAGTATTTTGCGAAGAATAAATACCCCACAGGTAAATACGTTATAAATTTGTCTGCTGATGAGGTTGATTATGTTCTTGAGAAATTATCAAACTTCATTATGAGTTCGGGTCTTGATTCTAATGGGGAAATTAACTCAAATGGAATGCGTGTCGAATCGATTATAGATATATTTATTTGATCCGAGTCGGGGCGTGCTTTCAATGCGCCCCGACTCTTTGATATCTTATATGTTATTTAATTAGTCATTCCACGCAACACGCTTTTAATATTCTTATTTACTTGCTTAATATCACGCAGTTGCTGACGAAGCGACTCCTGTTCATTCTTCAGGCTATCGACTTCGTCTCTTTCCCGAATAAGCACAATACAGCTGTTCGATATTATTACGGTCAAATGTGCGCCTGTCTCAAATCCGGCCTCGCGCAGTCATTCGCCTTCAAGGATCAGCATCGGATAGCGTGAAAATAACGTGTCTTAATATCTGCGGATCGGCGTGTCGCGCGGGAGTTGATGCGCCAGAACAGCGAAAAGCTCGCGGAGAGCTTTACCGATGGTGAGGGGAAAACTACCCACTACGAATATGGCGCATTCGATCTGCTCACGGAACTGGTACGTCCTGACGGCGAGCGACTGACGTGTCGCTACGATAAACTGACTCGCTTAACCGAAATTGCCAACGCCGCAGGCGAGCGCTATTGCCTGAAATACGACAAAGCCGGGCAGCTTGTTGCGGAAACAGACTTCACCGGGCGCACGTTGCGCTATGAATATGATGCCGCCGGGCGCTGTATCCGCACCACCTTCCCGGACGGCACACACCTCAACCGGCGTTATAACGTCACCGACCAGCTTACCGATGAAGAGGTGACACACGGGGAAAGCAACCGCACGCTGAGTACCACCACCTTTCGTTACGATACGCAGTGCCGCCTGGTGGAGGCGAAAAATGACGCTGCCACCGTGACCTTTGAATATAACGATGCAAACCAGATTGTTGCTGAAACCCTGAACGGCAGGCGGACAGAATACGGTTACGACTCTGAACTGGATACCGTCACACAGCGCACCAGCGACGGTATTACAGAACGCTTTACCCGAAACCTGATGGGGCATCTGACATCATGGCAGCTTAACGACCACGCTCCGCTCACGTTTGAACACGACCTGCGCGGTCAGGAAATCGCCAGAAAAAGCGACGCCGGGTTTTATCAAACGCTGGGCTACACCCAGACCGGAATGCTGACCAAGCAGGTTACCGGCGACCATCACGCCCAGCCGGACACCCGCCACAAAAGCCTGCAACGCCAGTGGCTGTACGACCACGCGTACAACCTGACGATGATATCGGACTCGCTGCGCGGTTCGGCCTTCAACAGCGTGACCGCCAACGACCAGATAAGCCACGCCACCTGGACCGGCAACGGCCCTGTGCCGATGTGCGAAGAACGCTTCACGTATGACAAAAACCTGAACATCACCCGCCGCCAAACGTGGGTGAATGAGGTGCTGGAAAGCGAGACTCACCAGCAACAGCAGCAGGGGCGGGTGGTATACAGCGAGCACAAAGGCTGGCGGCACCAGACGCACCGTATCAATCCGGATACCGGCAAACCGGAGGAGGGGAAATTTGTCCGGGTGGTGAATGAGCACAATATTACCTGGAAGTACGATGTTAACGGCAGACTGATACAGAAGCTGGTTGATAAAGGCGGTTATCGCCCCCTGCAGTGGCGCTACCGCTGGGATGCCAGAAGCCAGCTTACCGGACTCGAAACCCCAGAAGGCGAACGCTGGGCGTATAAATATGACCCGTTTGGCAGGCGTATCAGTAAGCGCTGCACCAACCGCGACAAACCTGGGATGGATTTTCACTGGAATGGCGACCAGTTGGCAGAGGAAATTCCTGTTGGTACTGATGGCAAACCGGAAGATGAAAACGCCATCCGTTGGATATATGAACCGGGCAATTTTACGCCGCTGGCACGCTACGAAAAGGGCCAGCTGCACTATGCGGTGACGGATATCACCGGGCGTATTCAGGAGTTACTGACCGAAGAGGGCACCATAGTTTGGAAAGGCAAACAGCAACTCTGGGGCAAAGAAGAAGGCAGAAGTCAGGAAGGCGCCCCGAGCTGCCACCTGCGTTTTCCGGGGCAATACGAGGATGACGAATCAGGGTTGTTTTACAACCGTTACCGGTACTATGATGGTGATACGGGGCAGTATGTGTCGCCGGACCCGATAGGGTTGGCGGGGGGAATAAGCCCGTACTCATACATGCAGAATCCGCTGAAATGGATAGATCCGCTGGGGCTTTGCAAAACAGATATAGACAGTTCTTATCCAGGGCCCAAATTACCCGATAATATATCGTCAACTTTTGAGAATGGCATATATACAAATAGGAAGTTAACACAAGATGAATTCTTCTATAAATATCATGGGGTAGATAATAGAACTGGTAGAAAATATTCATGGTTAACAAATAAATCATATTCTTCAGAAGCTGCTTTAAGGCAAGATCTTGCCATTCGCCATGATTGGGGGGTAAATGTCACTGATGTCTCAAAATTTAAAGTTCCCCAAGGAACATGGGTAAGTGAAGGGCCAGCAGCAGCTCAAGGTGCAGGATATCCTGGTGGAGGATATCAGGCCGTTATTTCTAATGTACCAGATGTTTGGGTAACAAATACAACACAGGTGCCATGGTAATGAAAACAGAAAATTTGCTCAATGCACTAGATGAGATAATTATTGAATTAAAAATCAACGGAAAGAAACAGTCTGCTGATTTTTTCTTCTTACGGTATAAAAGCATAAAAGAGTCAAACAAGGGCCTAGAATATGTTAAAGAATTAGCTACATGCAGAGCAATGGCTCAATATGCCAACTTTTCTATTGTAGAGGAGCGTAAACTAGATAAAGTTGTCGACTGCGCTATAGATATATTAGGGAAAAATAAAATATAGCATGTCAGAATTAACTGCCGGAAAGAACATCATACCTTTCCGGCCTTTTTACTTAGTTAGTCATTCCACGCAGCACACTTTCAATATTTTTGTTAGCCAGCTTAATATCCCGCAGTTGCTGACGAAGCGACTCCTGCTCATGCTTCAGGTCGTCCACTTCTTCGCTGTCACGAATAAGCACAATGCAACCGTTCGATATTTTCACGGTCAGATGTGCGCCCGTCTCAAATCCGGCCTCGCGCAGTTATTCGCCTTCAAGGATCAGTATCGGATAGCGTGAAAGCTACGATAAACTGACTTGCTTAATCGAAATTACCAACACCGCAGGCGAGCGCTATTGCCTGAAATACGACAAAGCTGGGCAGCTTGTTGCGGAAATCGCCCCCTGCAGTGGCGCTACCGCTGGGATGCCAAGAGCCAGCTAACAGGGCTGGAGATCCTGGAGGGAGAACGCTGGGCGTATAAATATGACCCGTTCGGCAGACGCATTAACAAGCGCAGCACTAACCGCGACAAACCGAGGATGGATTTTCACTGGAATGGCGATCAGTTAACGGCAGAAATTCCTGTTGATGCAGATGGTAAACCAGAAGATGAAAACGCCATCCGTTGGATATATGAACCGGGCAGTTTTACGCCGCTGGCGCGCTACGAAAAGGGGCAGCTGCACTATGCGGTCACAGACACCGTCGGGCGAATTCAAGAGCTGCTGACCGAAGAGGGCACCTTAGTTTGGCGGGGACAACAGCAACTCTGGGGCAAAGAAGAAGGCAGAAGTCAGGAAGGCGCCCGAGCTGATCATCAAATTATTCCAGACCATGCAAAAAAACAAAAAGCCCACTCAACTTTCCTTGAGCAGGCTTCTTAAATTTGGCTCCTCTGACTGGACTCGAACCAGTGACATACGGATTAACAGTCCGCCGTTCTACCGACTGAACTACAGAGGAATTGTGTAACGAGGTGAATGTTAGCGATCTGTCTGAGAGCTGTAAAGCGCTAAAGCAGGAAAAAATACTGTTTGATTAACTAACGTTCATCTTGTTGATTTTTGATTCTTTTTAGCGTTTATAACGGAGGAAATTTAGGCTCCCACTACATGAGAGCCCGCCTGAAAAGTATTTTTATGCGATAAAATAGGTGATTACTAACGAAAGCGCATAGCCACACGCAAGCTGTACCGCGTTACGTTTAATCAGATCATAAGGCTTGAGGCCAACTAGGCCTGCCACTGCGATGATAAAGCCAGCAATAGGCGAGAATGCACGGCCGAAACCCGCAGAGTAATACATTGAAAGTAGGACCTTGGTTGCAGATACGCCGCCTGCTTTAGCCATTTCAGCTGCAAATGGTGCAAAAGCATTAAATGTAGATGAACTACCTAAAATCACTATGCTGACAAAGATAAAGAATGAGAAGAATGCCACCATCATTAATTCTGTATGTGCACCTGCTGGTAGCGAGGAGAATAAAATATTGACAAAGCCGATTTTAATCAGGCCTTCAGCCAATACCTGTGCACATAGCATTATGGATACAATGGAGCTTAATGAGGTCCCCATCTGTTCGAACAAGAATTTAATCTGATTTGCAGACTCTTTGATATTACGGTTACGAATAAACTCACAGGCGAATGCTAGGAAGAATGAAATTAATAGAGCAGAAATAATGTCTATATTTACATGATAGGCCGGTGGCAAAAAGTCTTGCATCAGTTGCGAGCCACAGAATAATAAAACTAATGGCAGGACAGGGAAAAATGCATAGAACAACGGTTTTGGAGGCATTTCTTTGTTGTCGAATGCGTAATCTTCTTCATCACTATTAGAATTATTTTTCTCTTTTTCATCCCAATATTTTTGCATGAACATATGTAGAATGCCAATAAATGGGAAAACAACAATCACCATCGGTAGTTGAACTTTTAAAAATAACGAGAATAAATCATGATTTGCCAGTTGGGAGATTAAAATAGTACCGACTTCGGCAGGGCCATAGTTAATACATATGCTAGCAATAACAGCGGCTACAGCACCTTTGCTACAACCAATCGATCGCAGAATAGGATACAGAGTTGACATCAGTAACAGCGATAGTCCTGATGGGCTGGTAATGAAAATGGCTAAAATTTGAATTAGAACAAAGCAGCTACCTAATACAATATACTTTGATTTTAAAACACCTAGAGGTTTTACTGAGATTTCCACCAGTTTTTGTGATGCTCCAATTTCCTGCATGTAGCGAGAAAATCCGGCTATGATCATGATAATCAAACCTAGACCACTCATATTAGTAGCAAAGATGGATTTCATGGAGCCAAAAATATCAATAAGTCTAGACCCTGACGTCTCTTTGACCAGCGGAGTTCCTGGAAGCAAGAAAGCGACTATCAACAGTAGAGCAATACCACCAATTAAGATGATAGCCTGTGGATAAATGTCGTCTAAGATCCCCTTAGCAATAAGAGCGACTACAACTACAGAAACTGACAAACAAAATGCGCTAATACCAAAACCAAAATATACTGCTGCTAATATAATAGGTATCCCTAGCGTTAGCATATATATGCTTTTGTAATTTGGTTTCTTATAATCATTTGCCATAGTCATTTATTATTCTCCTATAAAGAACAACTGGTGCTGGAGCCAGATTAATCTAACTGTCATTTCCAATGAGAGTTTAATATTGCCCTGTGAGTTAAATTATTAGGGCAATGTTATTCAATGATTTCTGGCTAAGCACGCAGGATTATCTGCAGTTTGATAAACTGAGTAATCGTTTATTATTATTTAGATAAGGCTAAAGCAAGATTTTTTCTTGCTGCCATTTTCTCAATATCACGTTGAGAATCTTGATCCTGAATATCCGTCACGGTTTCAGTGAAAGTATCGGCAGCTGCAAATAAATCGAATTTATTAACACGGTTAAGCTGCGATGCAATTCCTTGATCGATAATGCTTTCACCGTGCAACGCTCCTAAAATAGCACCAGCCATCACGCCAATTGAATCTGTATCACGGCCTGAGTTGATTCCATCTTGAATTGTTTTGTAGAAATCTCCTTCGTTGATAACGGCAAAACCAAGTGCAATAGGCAGTTCTTCAATGGAGTTGAGGCGAGAAGGACAATATGCATCGCTGGCGCGGCCAGCTTTTTGCACTGAGTGAACAACATCGTCACCCATCGGGGAGTATTTACCAATGATATTGTGGAACTCTTCTACAATCGTTGTGTATTCACCGCCTTTCAAGCGCCGGGCTGCATCGACAATTTCAATAATTGCTTTTTGAGTACCATCTTTGGCAACAGCAATCGCTTCTTGGATGACTTTATCAAGCGTTGTTCCCGGTACAAATGCTGCGGCGACAGCGGCAGCAAGTACGCCAGCGGCTTCTAAGCCAAAACTTTGTTGGTGGCCAGCGGCGAAAGCAATGGCTTCATCGTAGGCTGCTTTTGGATCGCAAGCGTTGATTGCGCCAATGGGGGCAATGTACATCGCCGCGCCGCAGTTGACCATATTGCCAACCCCACCAAGACGAGGGTCGCAAGCGGATAGCTGATGACGTTGGAAAATCCACTTTTCTGGATAGAACAGTCGCTCAATCAACATTGCTTCGCGCTGCAATTCAGGAACCCAACGAGGAGTCCATGCAATTTCACGTACCATTCCTGCGGCCATATCCCACGCGTCAAGATGGCGTTGGGTTTCGTTGTATATAGACATCAGGCACATCGTCATCAGCGTATCATCAGTAATTATACCGCCACCGCGTACTCGGCCATTACGGGCGGTGGAGCTTTGTCCCATACGATGCCATTCCATATCAATAGAAGTTACCCGACCGTAACGTTCGCTGATTTCTGCCGCCGAGAGCTTTTCAACGGTTGCACCAATGGCGTCACCATAAGCAACGCCAAACATCATTGCGCGGATGCGGCCGTTTAAAGAGAGACTACCGACTGTTGTTGTCATTTTTAAGGGTCCTTTGGTTGCGAGTAAACACGCGTAGTGAGTGAACAATTTGTTTTTAATTGAGCATCAATTTTCACAGGGTCTATTAGTTGAGATGAAAATGTAAAAATCCTCATTAATCAGTCATGGTAACGTTCTCATTTATGGAAAAATAAAAAAGAGATTATTTCTTTTATTCTCTATGAGAACGTTCTCATTTTATGATTAGAAAAAATCAAAAAGGGCATGATGAGTAATGAAACGCGGGTATTTAACGTTCTAACCCTTTCTATCTCTAGTTCTAATCGATCGACGTACTGATTTCCTGTAAATTGACTGAGACGCTACTCCTGAGAAATAGTGCTTTCAAGCGCTTTTTTTAACCAAATTTGCAGTGAGTGGTGCTGATCACAAAATTGATGAACTTGCATATGATAACGTTCCCATAAGGCATTAATGCATTTATGTAACTGATGAAAAGGAAAGGCAATTGAAGGGAATAGCGCAGCGTAGGGCAACGATCGTTGATGTGGCAAAACATGCCAATGTTTCGAAAAGCACGGTAGCCAGAGTTCTTGAAGGTAAAATTAATGTGTCAGATGATGCCCGCGCGCGCGTATTGAAAGCCGTTGCTGCATTGGGCTATGAACGTAACCGTCTTGCTGTAGGAATGCGTTCTGGCCGTACGGGATTACTGGCGATTGTCATTCCTGATATAACCAATCCCTTCTGGGCCGAGGTTACGCGTGGTGCCCAAGATCAGGCGATCAAAAAAGGGTTCTCGCTGTTGGTTTTCTCTTCTGATTGGGATGTTGCAAAGGAAGCCGCACATATGCAGGCAATACGTCAGGCTCGTGTCGATGGGGCAATTATCAATCCTGTTGCAGATAATTTCGATTCGCTTGGTTTTTTTGGTATGCCGTTGGTTTTTCTTGGTTCAAGCGCTGAGCGTTTTCCTGAAATTTCCAGTGTGGGTTCTAATATTAAACAAGGCGTGAATTTAGGACTTCAAACGTTTACAGAAAGAGGACATTCCTTGCCAACGTTAATCATGGGGCCGAGGTCGCGCTTGGCAAGAATTCGTTTCTTGCATGCGGTCACGGACTATTGCATCGCCCGCGATATGGATCCCGAACTTGTTACTATTGAAGATGCTGATTATACGGTTGAAGGTGGATTCCAAGCGATGAATCGTCTGCTTGAATTAGAAAGTAGAACGAAAAAACATCGTGCTGTTTTTGCAGCCAATGACTTGATGGCGTTAGGTGCGATGATGGCGGTTCGTAAGGCTGGCTTACGTTGCAATGAAGATGTTTCTATTCTTGGGTTTGATGGTATTCCTGCTGGAATGTTTTCAATGCCGGGTTTAACTACGATCAAGAAACCTAGTCGCCAAATTGGTGAAACCGCGATGGTATGCTTACTGGATGAAATTGAAGGGCGCCCCGAGCATGGAAGAATTCATTTGCCCTGCCAATTGGTTGAGAGGGGGTCGATAGCTGATTTGAATCTATAGAATGAGATTGGTCGATATCGATAGGTAATGGCTTTAATCGGTATCATAGTTCAATCAGATATGTTTAATGCAATATTCTTCCTAAGAAAATTAGGGGGGTGTTGCAATGAGTGTATTATTTTTCTCGCTAAATTTTTTGTATCTGTGACTATCGAAAAATAAAAGTCACTTATAAATAATTCAGCAACTTGGTTAGCAAAAGATAATAGTAGTAAATTGGCAGGCTTTATTACATACATAAATTTAATGACTATATCGAAATAGTGAGTGTTATATTGATAAAAATATACATTTCACTTTTCCACATCGATAAAGTCACTGATAATGTCCGCAGTCGTGTTCTCAAGTTGGCGTAATATACCATATGCTAAATTTATTTACTGGTTTGGATTTATATACCGAGCTTGTGTTATTACTTGCTCTATTTTTTGTGTTGTTTTATGAGGCAATCAACGGATTTCATGATACTGCAAATGCGGTAGCAACCGTTATCTATACTCGAGCTATGCGCCCGAACCTAGCTGTTATTATGGCGGCTATTTTTAACTTTTTTGGCGTGCTACTGGGGGGATTAAGCGTTGCTTATGCCATCGTGCATATGCTACCAACAGATTTACTGCTAAACATGGGGTCTTCGCATGGCCTTGCCATGGTGTTTTCCATGTTATTAGCGGCGATTATTTGGAATTTAGGAACTTGGTATTTTGGTTTACCCGCATCCAGCTCCCATACCCTAATTGGTGCGATTATTGGTATTGGTTTAACCAATGCAATCATGACTGGTTCATCAGTAATAGATGCACTGAATATCCCTAAGGTAATAGATATTTTTGCCTCTTTAATCGTTTCTCCTATTGTAGGCCTAGTGTGTGCTGGCGGCTTGATCTTCTTGCTGCTCAGATATTGGAATGGAACTAAAAAGCGTGCTCGTATCCATCGTGTTCCTGTTGAGCGAAAAAAGAAGGGGGGAAAGAAAAAACCACCTTTCTGGACACGTATCGCTTTGATTCTTTCTGCAGCAGGCGTGGCGTTCTCCCATGGTGCAAATGATGGTCAAAAGGGGATTGGACTGATTATGCTTGTACTGGTTGGTATTGCTCCCGCAGGTTTTGCGGTGAACATGAATGCTTCGGGTTATGAGATTACTCGGACTCGCGATGCCATTGGTAACCTTACCATTTATTTTCAACAACACCCAGAACAGCTGAAGTCAGTAGCGAATACAGCACAGCCAATTCCATCTGAGAACTTCGGTGGTGCAAACCACGCAGAATTTCATTGCCACCCTGCAAATACGATTGATGCTTTGAGCCGTGTAAAAGTGATGTTGTCAGCTAACATGGATAACTATAATAAATTAAGCATGGCACAGCGTAGCCAACTACGTCGTATCATGCTGTGTATCTCTGATACAACAGAGAATGTGGCAAAATTGCCAAGCGTAGGCAGTGATGACCGGCAACTACTGAAGAAACTCAGAGCAGATATTCTGAATACCATTGAGTATGCGCCAATCTGGATCATTATGGCCGTTGCGCTGGCGTTGGGTATTGGCACTATGATTGGATGGAAGCGAGTTGCAACAACCATAGGTGAAAAGATTGGTAAGAAAGGAATGACCTATGCCCAAGGAATGTCTGCACAAATTACTGCGGCCGTTTCTATTGGGCTTGCCAGCTATGTAGGTATGCCTGTTTCCACTACCCATGTCCTATCCTCTGCAGTCGCAGGAACAATGATTGTGGACGGCGGCGGCTTGCAGCGAAAAACAGTGATCAATATTTTGATGGCTTGGGTATTCACATTACCGGCAGCGATCCTCTTGTCTGGAACATTATTCTGGATTGCGCTGCAGTTTACCTAAGCAATGCGATAGGGTAAGTGGCCTGATACGTCGTATTACATGCACTCATGTAGGTATCCATAAGTAAACGCCCAGCTCGAATAGCTGGGCGTCATTGTATGAATGTTCATCGCAATGATGAGCGTTGACTGTAGATTAGCGATTGTTTTTAGTATGGCTAAAGCCGCAAGTTTCCATAAAGTTTGCAATTGCTTTTTCCGCATCAATAAGTACTTCATCAAGCGGTTTATTCGCGTCAATATCAATAAGCTGAGAACCATCAAAAGTTAGTTGTGGTGTTACTGCGATTTTTTTTGCAAGAGCTTCTCTGCGGTGATCTGGCTTACGAATGCAGGCAACATCAAGATCAACATTGAGTTTGATGACTAAGTCTGGTTTATGACCTGCCATCCAGTGAAATGATGAGCGTTCAAGACCCGCTAGCCATAAAACAAAGCGACTGCCAGTGACATTGGCTGGGAAAACGGTGCCATCATACGCCCCTGGAATTTGTATCTGAGGGTAACGGTCCGCTAATACAATTAATCCGCGGCGGTGGCACGCCAACATGTGACGAAAACGTAATAGTCGACGGATCACAAAAGACATAATCACTATGGCTGGAATAGGCCCTGGAAGTGTTTTAGCGCTTTTGACCTTATTATGCTTAATAGTTTTGTTTAGTACATTTCCCATTAATGGCAGTTTTATAACTGCGCGCTCAACATTTCCAGCTTGTTTCCCTAAATGTACTCTTACTGCAGGACCATATTTTTGTACACAGTTAATTAGGTGTTCACAAACCGTTGACTTGCCAGAACCATCACTGCCAATAACGGCTATGATAGGTTTTTTTATTGACTGCATAAATGCATCCTGTATTTAAAATTTCCCGATGGAATGTTTCATTGCTAATATCTTAAATAGAAAGTCTTATTAAAAAATAAAGCCACATTTAGTCATTGTCACAACAATGCTGAGCATATATTCTGAGCACTCGGTCGATTATATACAATAACTTCTTTGATACTGGATTTTTCGTGAGTAAAAAGAATACTCCAATTATTAATCACGCTGTTGTTCGAGTGATAGCTATAGTTGGTTGTGATGGTTCAGGTAAATCGACCTTAGCAACTAGTCTGGTAAATAATCTAGCTTCGCAAATGCCAACAGAACTATTTTATCTTGGCCAGTCCTCAGGTCGTATTGGCGAATGGATTGGGCGTTTACCGATTGTTGGGCGCCCTTTTAGTCGTTATTTACGGGCAAAAGCAGATTGTGTGCATGAGCGCCCGTCAACTGCGCCAGACAATATTACCGCGCTGGTTATTTACCTGCTTTCTTGTTGGCGAGCATATAAGTTTCGAAAAATGCTAGCTAGAAGCCAACAGGGGCATTTGCTTATTACCGATCGCTATCCTCAGGCGGAAGTGCCAGGGTTTCACGTTGATGGCCCCCAATTAGCAAAAACGGTAGGTGGTAGCTGGTGGGTTCAAGCGTTGAGGCAACGTGAGTTAAAGCTATATCACTGGATGGCATCCTACCTGCCTTTATTATTGATCCGCCTAGATATTGATGAACAAACCGCGTTTTCCCGTAAGCCAGATCACAAGCTTTCTGTTTTACATGAAAAGGTCACTGTTACACCTCATCTTATATTTAATGGTGCGAAGATCCTTGAATTGGATGGTCGAGAGTCAGTTGATACGGTACTTAGCAAATCGCTAAGTACGATTCGAGCAACACTTTTGTAGCCACAAAAAATAGGCTTTGATTACTCTTTAAGATTGAATGACTGAATGTATGCAAATAGATAAATTAAATGAACAACTACCCGAGTATATTCCAGGGCTTATTGCAGTTGTAGGTTGTGATGGCACGGGCAAGTCTACATTAACTGCCGACTTGGTAAAAAATCTTAGAGAAAAATGGGTAACAGAACGTCGATATTTGGGGCTCGTCTCTGGAGAGGATGGCGATAAAATTAAACGTTTACCCTTCGTTGGTGTATGGCTTGAGCGGCGTTTGGCGGCCAAATCATCGAAGACACAGAGCATGAGCACGAAATCCCCCGCAATTTGGGCTGCGCTTATCATGTACGGATTTTCCTTGCGACGTAGGGCAAATCTACGCAAGGCATTGCATTTGGCACAAAGCGGTGTTTTGGTGATTAGCGATCGCTATCCGCAGGCCGAAATTTCAGGATTTCACTATGATGGGCCAGGCATTGGAGTTGAGCGTGTTGAGGGTGGGATAAAAAGTCATTTGGCTGAGCGTGAGCTCATGCTGTATCAGCAAATCGCACATCTTCGCCCTGAATTAATAATTCGACTTGATATTGATATTGAGACTGCATTTTCCCGCAAGCCTGACCACGATTATGACGAGTTGCGCGATAAAATCTCAGTGATGGCTAGGATTGGCTATAACGGTTCCAAAATACTTGAGCTAGATTCTAGAGCGCCATACAGTGAAGTATTGGATAAAGCACTAGAGGCAGTATCCTCAGTCGCAATAGCCTCTCAGCGCAGGAGAGTAACGATTTAATAAAGATGTTAGGTCGATTTATTTTTAAGTTATATTTTAAGATTAATAAATTCAGGTGGTAAATATTATTTCTTCTAATTTTAGATTAGATGAGCTAAGTCTTACTGAGTGATTAATAATTTATTTAGCTGGTTTTTTACCATGAAGAATTGGTTTTCTGATGGCGCTTTTCGCACCATAATACGTAATGGTGCCTATTTAGGTTCCAGTAACATAGTAAGCGCTTTGTTGGGTTTGATTGCACTCTCTTGTGCGGGTAAAGGCATGACCACAGCAATGTTTGGCGTGCTTGTTATTATTCAGTCGTATACTAAAGCGATTAGTGACTTTATAAAGTTCCAGACATGGCAATTGGTTGTTCAGTATGGAACACCGGCATTAGAAAATAATAACCTGCAACAATTTCGAGATGTGATTTCATTCTCTTTTGGTCTGGATATTGCGAGTGGTGCTGTTGCTGTAATTGGCGGAATGTTACTGCTACCGCTACTTTCTCACTCATTAGGGCTAGATGCCAATAGCTTTTGGCTTGCTATGCTTTATTGCACTCTGATTCCTTCCATGGCTTCATCCACCCCGACAGGTATCTTAAGGGCAGTAAACCGTTTTGATTTGATTGCAGTTCAGCAGGCGACCAAGCCTTTTTTGCGTGCGCTCGGAAGCGTAATTGTTTATTTCGGCGACTATGGTTTCGCTGGATTCATTATAACGTGGTATGCATCCAACTTAATTGGCGGAACAATGTATTGGTGGTTTGCAGCACGTGAATTGCGCCGCAGAAACATCCATAACGCGTTGAAGCCACGCTTATTTGAGTCTGCGCGTCGCATAAAAGGAGCCTGGAGCTTTGTCTGGGCAACTAATTTTGCCCACTCTATATGGGCGGCGCGTAATTCCTGTAGCACTGTTTTGGTCGGGATCGTCTTGGGACCAGCTGCTGCTGGGCTATTCAAAATTGCGATGACGTTTTTTGACGCCACAGGAACACCCGCTAAATTGCTTGAAAAGAGCTTTTATCCCGAAGTTATGCGCTTAGATCCTCGTACTAAAACTCCGTGGCTATTAGGGCTTAAATCGGCACTTTTAGCTGGTAGCATTGGTGTTGCTGTCGCGCTTATTGTTCTGGTCACCGGTGGACATGTGATTTCGCTTGTTTTTGGTGCGAAGTACCTTCAGGCATATGATTTAATTAAGATTATGCTAGGTGCTATTGTTATTTCTATGTTGGGCTTTCCACAGGAATCACTGTTGCTTATGGCTGGTAAGCAGCGAGCATTCTTAGCTGCTCAGACCGTTGCTTCCTTCTCCTACGTTGTACTTCTCGTGGTGTTGTCACATTTTTTTGGGGTGATAGGTGCCGCTTTTGCTTATTTTGCCGGACAATGTTTGGATGTGTTGCTATCTCTTATTCCGACTTTACAAACGTACGTCCACCGCCATTTGCTGGGGTTTAATGTAGCCAGTGGAGAGCAATAAATGACCAATAAAAAATTCTCCCATGAGGTTATAGAGCGTTTATTTGTTGCAGTAGAGGAAGATGACATCATTGAGGAGAAAACGACTCTACCGCAAATTATCAATTTGCAATGTACTCAGGAGACTATTAAGCAAAATTATGCCTTGTGCCTGCAGTTTTGGGAGGATGGTTTTAGCCGTAAGGACTTGGTGCAACTCATAATTAAACAACTAAAAAATGGTGAGTTGTCTAAGCAAGAACAGATGCAGTACAAATATATTCGTGCGCGGTATAAGCATTTACGTTTTGCCCAACAGCTTTATAGAAAGAAGCATCAAGCAGGTTTTTTGTTTAGCAAGATGACCGTCTTTCTTGGACGGTTTCAAGATGGGTTCCGTAATAAACAGCAGAACATTATTAATTTTTATGGAAAGATCTTGCGAAGGTATCACCTAAACATTCCTGTCTGGATGTTTGTATATTACTCCTTGCGCCATAGTCAGCTAGATACAGCGGAAGGTTTTATTCTTTATTGCCGAGAGCAAATGTGGACGCTGCAGCGATTAATTGCAAACCCGCAGCTAACCGGTAAAGAGTTTCATGATGTGCGGAAAATTATTAGCCAACAGGTTTCTTATTACGATACTTTGAGATCTATTGAACCAGATAATCAGGATGCCACTCAGATTTCAAGATTTTTGGCCGCTATTAATGGATTAATGGGAAACAAGCATGATGAAATGGTGGCTGCTGATATGGAAAATCTGAAATCCTATGATACTCCTACTGTTTTAGATAACACGATTCGATCTCGATTAGAGCTTCTTCTCGCTCGATATCCTCTGTAATTTTCCACCTCATTGCATCTAATGAAAATCAGAACGCAGAGACGCAAGCATAAAATCAACGTTAAGACGCTGAAAGGAGTGTTGCTGGCTTCATTCTTGCTACATCCTCTTCAGGTCTCGGCACATAATTTTGTTGATGGAAAGTCGGTTTTACCAATAAGTATTACCGAACGTGGTGAATTATTATTGCATGATGATGAAATTAGCTATAGCAATTGGGATAGCTTAGAGCTTGTGGGGAAAGTTCGTGTGGTGCAGTACATCGCTGGACGTACCTCTGCGAAAAAGAAAAACTCAATGCTGATCAAAGCCATAAAAAATGCAAACTTCCCAAATGATCGTTTCCAGCCCACGACTATTGTTAATACTGATGATGTGATCTTGGGCTCGGGCTTTTTTGTGCTTGGCAAAATAGAAAAAAATAAAAGGCACTATCCTTGGGCACAATTTATTATTGACAGTAATGGAGTGGGGCGAAGGATTTGGCAACTTAATGAAAAAAGTTCAACCATCATGGTTCTAGATAAGTTTGGACATATTCAATGGGCTAAAGATGGAAATCTGACACCCGAAGAAGTGAATATGGTTATTTCGATGGTAAAAAAATTGATTGATGAATAATTAAAACTCAAGTCAATCAATGCATTGACATGTCTCATGTAAATACCTTTTTGGTCTCAAGGGATTTGCAAAATGCTAACCCGTGTTTTTAGGTTATGTGGGGTGTTCGTAATAAATGAAATTGATTGAGCATTACATCATGGTCGAGATTAGCCGATTGGTGATGATTATTGTCGGTTTCCTTATTTTTATCTTTGCTAGCTATTCGGCTCAACGTTATTTGACCGAGGCAGCCAATGGTACATTAGCTCTGAAAGTTGTATTGGATATTGTGTTCTATAAAGTACTAATTGCACTAGAGATGCTGCTACCCGTTGGGCTTTATGTCTCAGTCGGCGTCGCACTTGGTCAGCTTTATACAGACTCTGAAATTACAGCTATTACTGCTGTTGGGGCCAGTCCAATACGCATATATAAAGCAGTCATGTTCCTTGCAATTCCATTGAGCATAGTCGTAATGATAATGTCTATGTATGCAAGACCTTGGGCCTATGCACAAATTTATCAATTGGAACAGCAATCACAATCCGAGTTGGATATCAGTCACTTACGCGCGAAAATGTTTAATACTAATGATAATGGCCGGATGATTTTAGCCGAGGAGATTGATCCAGATTCTAATCACCTAACTGATGTGCTGATTTATACCTCGTCTGGCAACAAAACCAATGTATACAGAGCCCATACGGTAGATATTCTTGACTCTTCACCTGTAACTCCTTCAGTAATGTTGCACTCGGGTACTGCATATACGCTGAAACATCAGGGTATTGATGACAGCGAGCGGGTTTATCATAACCTTGAGCTGAACCTAAAGCCGCTCAATCAGAGCGTGGATGCAAAACGTAAAGCCAAATCCGTGCTGTCTTTATTACGCTCCAACGATCCCGCTGATCATGCAGAAGTGCAATGGAGAGAAAGCCGTGGGGTAAATGCATTTTTAATGGCGCTTCTGGCTATACCTCTCAGTCGTGTTAAACCGCGACAGGGACGTTTTTCAACACTGCTTCCACTTACTATTTTATTTACTGTCATTTTTTATGGCGGCAATATTTGCCGCTCGTTAGTTGCCAGTGGCAATCTCTCAGCCAATCCTGGTGTATGGCTAGTACCCATATTTATGTTTACTGGGCTTATGGTATTGATAGCTCGTGATTTCTTACTTCCGCAGAAGTTATTTCGATGAATATATTCAGCCGTTACTTAATGCGTAACATTTTTATCGGTTTTTCAGCTGCTGCTGGGCTATTAATCCCGCTTTTTACGACTTTCAACCTTGTAAACGAGCTCGATGATGTCAGCTCCGGTGGATATCACTGGACACAGGCCGTCTTGGTTGTTTTGATGACGTTACCTAGAAGTTTCATTGATCTTGGCCCATTTATCGCGCTGCTTGGCGGGATCGTAGGGCTTGGACAGCTTTCTAAAAGCATGGAATTGACTGCAATACGCACTACTGGATTTTCAATATTCAGAATATCTATGGTTGCATTGTGTGCGGGTCTAATTTTAACCATATCATTGGGCGTGGTCGATGAGTGGGTTGCTTCTCCGTTGCAGCAACGTGCATTGCAAATTAAAAACACCGCGATTGCTTTGGATGAGAATAATAGCAGTACTGGAAACATCCTATGGGCTAGAAAAGGAAATGAATTTGTGACGGTGAAGTCTTTGGATGAGCACAATCAGCCAGTAGGCGTTGAGATTTTTTACTACCGCCCAGATCGTTCACTAGAGTCTTATCTCTATGCGTCAAATGCGACAGTGCTTGATGGAAAAGTATGGATGCTTAATCATATCAATGAAAAAAAATGGGTGAATGGAGAAGAAATCACAGGGATTAAAGTACGCTTACAATGGCAGTCAATATTTACCAGTATGACGTTGCAAGAACTGACTATGCCCAGTGACAGTTTTTCTATTAAACAGCTTAGCCAGTATATTGCTTATCTGAAAAATACGGGTCAGCCTAGTATTGAATTTAAAATAGCTTTATGGCAAAAGCTTGGTCGTGCAATTTTAACTCTCTCTATGATTTTACTGGCTATTCCTTTTACTTTTAGCGCTCCTCGTTCACCAGGTTTAGGAAGTCGTTTAGCCATTGGTGTCATTGTTGGGTTGTTGACTTATATTAGTTATCAAATTATCGTTAATGTAGGCCTGTTATTTTGTCTTAATGTCGAGATGGTAACTCTCGCTCCTCCGGTTTTTATCTTAATTATTGCTTTAAAAATGATTTATCAGTTCGACCAACGACCATTATAGGTAGCATAGAGGTGCTACCTGTGAGCTTAAAAATAGCCGAGTGGTTCTACTGGTTACTGAATATCATTTTTAAGTATTGCAAATGCGTGAATAATGGCGTCGATCTGTTCATCGGAGTGTGCGGCATTAACGCTGCAACGGAGTAGGGTTATACCTGCCGGTGCTGCTGGCGGCAGAATCAAGTTAACATAGACTCCTAGTTCGATTAGTTCTCGCCAGATACGTAAACCATCTTCTTTATTTCCAATAATGACTGGGACGACTGGACTAATATGTGAGCCCAGCTTATAGCCAAGCCCATCTAGACCCTTATATAAACGATGCGAATTGTCCCACAGTTTTTGACGTAGTTCTGGGTGTTCTGCAATAGTTTTTAGGGTTGAGCGAACAGAGGCAATGCAGGATGGCGATGGTGAAGCAGTAAAAATAAAGGGGCGGCTAGCATAACGCAACACATCCATTGCTTTAGAACCGACGGCAAATCCTCCAATAGAAGCTAAGCTTTTGCTGAATGTGCCCACTATGATGTCGACATCCTGCTCCACTCCAACCTCTTCAGCAAGTCCTCGGCCGGTGGGGCCCATGACACCAAAGGAATGTGCTTCATCGACGATCAAATATCCGCCCAGTCGTCGTTTGATATCGACAATTTCAGCCAGCGGAGCAACATCGCCCAGCATGCTATAGATACCTTCAACGATAATTATCGCGTCTCGAGCACGCTCGCCAAGGCGTACCATGCGACGCTCAAGATCCTTTGCATCATTGTGGCGGAAACGAATAATTTCAGCGCCGCCTAGAGTACAAGCATCATAGATACTGGCGTGGCTATCTGCGTCAAGCAATACAACAGAATCATGACCAGCAAGTGCGCTGATTATCCCCAAATTAGCGGTATAGCCTGTAGAAAAAACGATAGCGGTAGGACGATTAAAAAAATCAGCGATTTCTTGCTCTAAGGAAATATGTGATTTATAGCTGCCGTTTGCCATGCGGGAGCCGGTGGTCCCTGTGCCTTGGGTCGCCAATGCGGCCTGTCCATCGGTAATAGCCTGAGCGTTGAAGGTTAGGCCCAAATAGTTATTGGTCCCAGCCAGAATAACCCTCTTATGACCAATACGTCCTTCAGTAGCGGAATATACATCGTCAATGCAGGTGCCAAATGGATTTATGCCAGATGTACAAAATTGCTCTCGCTCGCTAGCAAGGCGTGAAAATTTCTCATAAAGGCCCATTGATATTCTCCAGGTATGGGATTAAGGATTCTAATAATTGAGCAGGTGTTCTGACATCCAGCAATATATTAATTGGAATAGAAATATCAAACCTATCTTCTAACATCATCAGCAGGTCCATTACTTTTATGGATTCTAAACCAAGGTCATTGACTAGATCGCTATCAGGTTTTATATCTAATCCACTTTGGACCATATCCTGTAAGCAGGAAAGGGTATAGTCCATTACTATTTTACGATTTAACATAGAAGTATCGATATACCTATCATCAAGATAATTAAAACAACCCGTTGCGCAATGCATAATCTAGGTCAATTTTAGGAAGCCAATTAATATGCTCAGATAAGGTTTTATTACTTGCAGACCAGTCAATGTGTGTTAATTCTCGGATTTTACTTCGCGTTAGCATGGGCTCTTTTCCACTTAAATAACTGGCTAGAGTACTAACATTGGCAATGAGTTTGAGTAAGGGCAAAGGAACACCGACTAATTGTACTGAGCCATTACGTATCGAAGCACCGATTTCTTGAATTCGGTTCCAGTCATACCCATCAGAAGCACCGTCGCATAGTTCATATGGATGAGTTTGTGGCTGCTCGGTTGTTAACCACTGACTAACCGCTTCAGCCAAATCGCTCACATGGAGGAGCGATAACCGAGTTTCAACCGAACTCAATCGGAGAAGAATTCCACGTAACATCCAGCTAAACAAAGGCTTTAACTCTTTGTCTCCAGGCCCATAAACTGCTGTTGGGCGAAAAATCCCTAGAGACATATCTGAAGCCATGTCTATTAGCCGTTGCTCTGCAATATATTTAGAGTTTGCATACCATGATAATTCTGGATAGCGAGCCGCAAGAGAAGACATAAATAGGAATCGTTCACAGCTTCCGCTTTCTTTGGCAGCCCGCATAACATGTAGGCTGCCAGTGACATTACATTGAGTAAAAATATCTTCATTGTGCCCACGAACCTGGCCAGCACAATGGACGACAAAATTCGCGCCATCAACAAACTTAGCGAGAGAGTCAGGATCTTCCAGCCTCCCGCAGATCCACGTGATATTGCTACGAGTGTCGCAGCGTGCGGTTCTGGTTAGTGCCCGAACGCTCAGGCCGCGAGCAAGCAGGTTGTCGACGATATGTTTACCAATGAAGCCAGTGCCGCCGGTAACTGCAACTGTCTTATTCATTGCATAGTTCATTGCACACAATCCGCGATTCCTAACTGTGGGCTCAGCGGATGAGCAAAGGCAGTCAAATAGCGCTTTTTAGCCTCTGCTCTAGCTGGTTTTCCAGACGATGTGCGCGGAATGCTGTGTGGTGGTAATAGCTCGATATCAACAGAGATGCCAAATTCACTTTGAATTCGAGCATATAGTGAGTGAACGATTTGCGCACGGCGCTCTTCTCCGCTGACTCTGCACTGAATTTGTAACACAATTCGCTCTTGCGAAGTGACAAATGCTATTGCATCACCAGAATGAATTTCTGGCTCCTGTTCTGCGATATACTCAATATCTTGAGGCCATATATTACGACCTCTAATAATAATCAGATCTTTTATACGGCCTGTTACGTATAAATACCCATTGAGTAGATAGCCTAAATCCCCAGTATCCATCCATCCGGTAGATTGTATTTCCTTTTGTGAGGCAAGGTCTTGGAAATAGCCACTCATTAGGCTGGGGCCAGATATATAGATATGACCTATTTCACACTCAGGCTGAGGGATCCCAACCTCATTTCGTATTTCAATCCGATGACCTGGAAGTGCTTTTCCGCAGTTTACAAAGGTTGAAATAGCCAGAGTATCTTTAGTCGGTGCAACCGCTCTGCCTTGGTTTTCTAAAATATTGCGGTCAACTCTATTTACCAATGGGCCTGATGCTTCTTCGCCAAAGCTCACGGCAAGCGCATTTTCGGCGAGCCCATAGCATGGCATAAAGGCTTTGCTATCAAAATTCACTTTGCTGAAATATTCACCAAATTGATTTAGCTGCTCAGCCGAAATGGGTTCTGCCCCCACGCCTGCAACGCGCCAACAGGATAGGTCAAGTTCATCGAGCTCTTTATCATTTGCGCGGCGTAGGCATAAATTGTATCCAAATGGAGGTGCAACAGAGATCGTGCAGCGGTTTTTACTCATTAATTTGAGCCACTGCATTGGCCTCATGGCGAAATCCTGAGTACTCAAATAGTCAACGGATAGTTGGGTTGCCACTGGAGTAAGTACAAAACCGACTAATCCCATATCGTGATAGAAGGGTAGCCAAGAGATGCAACGATCGCCATCACGCAATTTGATACCGTCATGGCTTATTGCCTGCAGATTAGACATAATCTCACGGTGCGTAATTATTACGCCACGAGGAAAGCGAGTGCTACCTGATGTATATTGAAGATAAGCAATGTCGTCCGGTGACGGTAATTGCAATTCCATATCTAGTTCAGATAATGCCTTAAAATCGTCGGTGCTGAGGATATGGACTTTGGTTGCATCAGCATTGGCAGTATTAATGAGTGATAGCCATTCATTGCTGCTGATAATTACCGATGGTTTACAACTAGCCAGCAGCCCTTGGAGTTTAACTGTATAAGATTCTCTTTGCCCCACACCCATAGGAATGGCGAGAGGTACAGCAACTAAGCCGGCATACTGACAGGCAAAAAAGGCTTCGACAAAACAAACACTTGTTTCGGCAATAATAGCAACACGGTCACCTTTTTTGAGATTTAAAGAGAGTAATCGCCGCGCTCCTGTCATCGCTTTCGATTTCAGATCACGATATTTCAACTCAGCTTTTAGTTGATTTCGACGATCATAAAAATTCATTCCTGCACTTCCCTGAGCTGCATAGTCCAAAGCTTCCACCAAAGTTGGAAAGTCTGCATAACGCATGGGATGAGTTGAGATTCTATTGAACATACTACACCATGAGAATGTTTTAATTTAAAATCATAAGATAATAAAGCTAATCCTTAGCCAGTAGATAATGTAAATTATCTGGTCAATTAGGTATAGAATTGTTTTTTGTTTTTTTGTAAGAAAAAACGTTTATTATAATAACGCTGATTATTTATTTGAAACATATGTTCAACTGATTGTATAGGGGTATTTTTTTAATGAATAATTAATGGTGATTCATTTTTTCTAGTTGTGATAACAGAGTATTGCTTCAGATTTAATGGTTTTTTTGTATTGAGATAGGCTTTGTGATAATTATATTGTAATGACTTTATTTTCCATATTGATTTTAAATAATAAAGCAAAAAGAAATTGGTGTCTGTTATATTAATGACAGGGCTTTTATATTTAATCTGTACTAAATAGATTAAGGCTATCTATGATTTGCATTGAAAAGGTCATGAATAAGTATGATCTTGAGTCTTTTATTTCTTTCCCGTCGTCATTATATAAAAACGATTCCAACTGGATCTCGCCTTTACATATTGAGCGTTCTGAGCACTTATCCAAGAAAAATCCAGCGGCGGAACATATTCAATGGCAAGCATGGATAGCTAAAAAGGAAGGGGTGGTCGTCGGGCGAATAACGGCCCAAATTGATAGATTACATAATGAACTGTATGGCGGAGATACCGGCCATTTCGGAATGATTGATGCGATTGATGATGGGGAAGTATTCAGGGCGTTGTTCGCTGCTGCTGAAGAATGGCTAAAATCTTGTGGTGTACGAAAAGTTACGGGACCTTTTAGCCTGAATATTAATCAGGAAAGCGGCCTGCTTATTGATGGTTTTGATACACCTCCAAGTATAATGATGCCGCACGGCAAACCTTACTATGGTGAAAAAATTAGACAGGAAGGGTTTGAGAAAGGGATAGATCTGCTGGCTTATTGGATGCGTTGCTCAGAATTATATTTTTCACCTTCATTGACGCGGTTGATGAACCAGGTGCGTAAACAAGTGACGATTCGTTGCATTAATCGCAAACGGTTTGGTGAGGAAATGCAAACTATGCGGGAAATCTTCAATTCGGGTTGGCAGCATAACTGGGGTTTTGTGCCTTTTACCGAGCATGAGTTTGCTACAATGGGAGAGCAATTAAAGTTTCTAGTACCTGACGATATGATTTACATTGCAGAGATCGATTCGATGCCTTGTGCCTTTATTGTTGGTTTGCCAAATATCAATGAGGCTATTGCCGATCTCAACGGGCGATTACTCCCTTTTGGCTGGGCAAAGCTATTATGGCGCTTAAAAGTAAGCGGTGTACGCACCGCTCGGGTACCGTTGATGGGTGTTTGCAAAGAATATCAATTTAGCCGCATAGGGCCAGTTATTGCGTTACTCTTAATTGAAGCGTTACGAGATCCCTTTGCAAAGCGCAATATTGAGGCATTAGAAATGTCTTGGATCCTTGAGTCAAATACAGGCATGCGAAGTATTCTGGAACGTATTGGTGCAACACCTTATAAGAAGTATCGTTTATATGAGAAGAAATTCTAAATTGTATTCTGGGTTATAAGCGTAATTACTTTATTGTCCTGCAAGCTAAAATAGCCATAGAACAGACTACCATTAGTCTGAGTTGGCGTTAGAGTCTGTATAAGCTCGAGAGTGATACGACAAGCCGATATATCTAATTGACGTATTCGAGAAGCGTTAAATCCGAATGAGTGGTTTACTTTGGGAAACAGTGCCTTGAATAGACTTTCTTTAGCCGAAAAAGCAATTAGCAGGGCCGTTTCGTAAGCAATATGGCAGGAGGAGAGTAAGTATTGTTCAACTGGTGTGCAAAATATATCTGCGGCTCTTACAATGGACTTTGAGCCTAACATTTCAATGTCAATTCCCAACGTCAGAGTTATAGTGCGTGGCGAAATTGATGCGATAGCAAAATTACCTGAGTGTGAAATACTCCCACAAAAACCTGTTGGCCAGATTGGTGCTCGACTAAAATTACTGCCAACATTGTCATAGCACCCTTCATCTTCTAATAGCAGTTTTGCTGCATATCGGGCGGCTACGTATTCTGCACGTCGTTTCACCGGCGCTTTATTTAGAAACTCGGGAAAGGGTATCGCAAACTGATTAAACAACGCATCTTGATAAAAATGGCTGTCATACATAATTTGGCAATATTTTATTTCTGGGGCAAACGTGACAACACCCGTGTCAATACGGGATAGAAAGGGGTGGGTAGAGTGGATTTTTGACAGGGTAAACATGCTGATCCTGGCTATTAATCACTGGCTCCTCTGACTGGGATCGCCTTTGCCAGTAACTGGCTAATAAGTAAGCTAATCCTGAATTCCCTTTCTGTCAAGACCCCCAGAATGACCACCACATCAATGAGTCGACAAATACTTTTGCTAAACCAATCCGTTGTCATGCATGTCACTTTACAGATAGTAAGCAAATGCTGTTAAACTTTACACTAAACCTTCGGATTGACAGCCCAGTTTTGCACTGGCAGGGGAATATTTAAGTGTGCGGTTGCATGCAGTTTCCGGGATGCTGACGGCTTCTTTCACCTTATATTATTTTAATTGTACTTTTTTATAAAATCTGAGATCTTTCAAAGAGTTTATGAATTATGTGATCTATCATTGGGTTGTAGCGATATGAGGGCATTACATTGTAAACTGTCGGGGACAGGGGGGCTCGTTCTCGCACTACTTGTACGTACACTTACAAAAGAATTCTAAAGAAGCGAACAGGATTTTAGCATATGGCGAATGCAAGGATTAAATACCATGCTAATGAACACAGTATTCTGTATGCGGAAACAGGAGGCTGTTGCCCGCTTTGCACATCACCGATGATGTTCAAGAAGGCAAGTTCTAGGCACCCCAGCATAGGTTATGAAATTGCTCATATTTATCCTTTGAATCCAAATAAAACCCAAGAGAAGTCTCTGGAAGGATATATAGTCCCTGATGATATTAATTCACTTGATAATGTAATTCTCTTATGCCCGAGCTGCCACACAAAGTATGACAAGGATTTTAAAGTAGAAGAATACCTTAAACTTCTTCAAATTAAAAATGGCTATCTAAGTGAGACAAAAGCAAGACTGACTGCATCTCAACATGTTCTTCAAGGTGAGGTTTGTGAAATATTGGATCTTATTGTGCGTGTTGATGGAAATTTTGGCGATTTGTCTGAGACTAAACTAGATGTCAGTTCACTTAATGGTAAACTCAAAAGTGATATAAGTCCTTTGCAGAAAAGAGAAATTCAGTCAAATGTTATTGATTTTTTTGTGCCCATTAGAAATCATATTCGTCTTATTGAGCAGATAGATCAAGCGGCAATACGAATATTGCAAAACCAGATAAACTCTTACTATTTAGTAATAGATAAGCAAAATCCTAGAAACAAAGATTTAGTTTTCAACTATGTTTCACAATGGATATGCCTAAAGTCTGGAAGATCTCTAATTGCATCTAAAATCCTTACCTCTTTTTTTATCCAAAATTGTGAGGTCTTCGATGCTGATTCCAACTAAATTTACTACTCTTGAAGAATCGACCATCTTTAAGATGCGTGTCATTTTAAATACGAAAGTAAATGATGAAAAGTTATCGGAATTATTGGCTAGAACATCTGGGGATTTTCAAGATGCCTCGGAATTTTTACATGCTTTAGATATACTCTATGTTCTTGGTTTGATTGATGTTGATGCTTCGATGGAAATGATAAATTATGTTAAGTAAAATAACCTGCCCGCTTTTCAATCATGGCGAAATATCTTTTACTCATGGCTTGAATGTAATCCTTGGTGATGATGATGCTAAAAATTCAATTGGAAAATCCTCTGCTTTAATGGTAATTGATTTTGCCATGGGAGGGACGTCTCTTATGGATGATAAAGCTGGTGTTATCAAATCATTAGGGCATCACTCATACAACTTTGAATTTATTTTCAATAATATTAGCTATTTTTTCAAACGCTCAACTGATGAATCGAATATAGTTCATATCTGCAATATAAACTATGAAATAATTAATAATATTAGTATAGATGAATATACTGCTAAGCTCAAAGAACTCTATTATTTAGATCACCTAGTAAGCAGTTTTCGTTCATTAGTTAGCCCTTTTAGTCGAATATGGAATAAAGGTGCTTTAGATCCTGAGCAACCATTTTCTGGAGATGCAAAAGAGTCAGCAGGAAAGGCTATAGGACGGCTCATCGATCTTTTTGAACACATGACTGATATCGCTGAAGAGAAATCTGTTTTAGACGCACATAATGAAAGGAAAAAGCTAATATCCAAGTCTATGAATGCAGAAATTATCCCCAAAATCAATAGGGCTCAATACAAGACCAACCAGAAAATAATTACGGGTAACACGAATACTATTGAAGCGTTAAAAAGGGGATTTACTGGTGCGTTAAGTGCTTATGAGGCTCTTTTTGACGAGGAACTGCGTAAACTTCAGCAGCAGAAAAATGAGTTTTCTAGCCAAAAGAAAGATGTGCTTATAAAAATAGACCGAATTAAGCGAGACCTCTTAGGTGTGACACCGAGATTAACTGCTAATATTGCTCTTGTTAAGGAGTTTTTTCCTAATGTAGATGCTAAAAGACTCGAGCAGGTTGAATCTTTTCATCAAAATATTAGCAAAATGGTACAAAGGGAGCTTAAGAGGGATCTTGAATTGTATTCTGAACGTTTATCAAATTTCAATGTAGAGATCGATAGTTTAGACAACAAAATACGATTAGGCTTGGCATCAAAAGGGACCCCTGATGATATGTTTACGCGAGTATTCGAGTTAAAAGAACTTGCGGACAAAGCTGCTGAAGAGAATAACTTCTACGACAAAAAAAAAGCAATTGAGAAAGAAGCGTTGTTATCTAAAGAACGCTTGGAAGCGATATACGTGGACATTTTTCTCAGTATTGAAGCTGTAATGAATATAAAATTAAAAAACTTTAATAATGTGGTATACGGACCAAGCAGAAATGCCTCTCAGCTGAGAATAAAAAACGCAAATTCATACAACTTCATCTCGCCGGAAGATACTGGAACTGGAAAGTCGTATGCCGGTTTAGTTGGATTTGATCTTGCTATGCTTTCACTGACTCACCTCCCATTCATCATCCATGACTCAGTAATTTACAAGAATATTGAGGTGCCTGCTACAAGGAACATCATTCGAATTCTAGCATCAGTTAAACGTAAGCAAATATTCCTTTCATTTGATGAGGCCACAAAATTCGGTGCCAAAGTAGAACGATTATTGCGTGTTCATACCGTTCTTAAGTTAAGCGATGACGATCTTCTCTATAATAAAGACTGGAGAAAACAACAGTAACTAAGGTACTTATCCGGGGGAACAAAACCATGCATGAACTAGTGAAAGACAGATTAATCATGTTTTTAACTGATAAGGTCAAGTTTAGCCCTGCTTTATCTAAAGTACAGGGCCTTAATTTTAACCCTCATATATTAATGTGCTTTTAATTCATCTTTAGCTAAAGAATCATAGAGGATCTTAGTCAAAGGAGACTCAAGGTAATCATCACTTAATAATTTTATAAAATGTTTTTGAGACTCTTTGGTTTTTATAATTAATTTCCCTCCATCCTCACTCACAATCAATACTGTAGAAAGATAGATGTGATGACTGACATAATCGATGATTACTGGAACATCAATTTTCCCTAGAACAGGTGAATGTTTGGATATTTTAGCAAGCTTTCTTGAAAAAGAGATTTCTTTAGAGCTTTTTTCAAGATGAGAAATATCCTCAATCAATAAAGATGACCTCAAAGATTCTAAGGCGACAGCAGCCTGAGCTTCAATAACTTGATGGAATTGCATCGTAATTTCGAGCGTTTTTTGGTTTTTTATCAAAAATTCATCGTCTAAGAGTGCTAAGTCGTAATTGTAATCCAACCTAAATACTTGATTTGGTAATTCTTTTAAATAACCATCTGCATCAGGTATCAAGTTGAATAGTTTACGACTTTGTTCAAAAACAGTAAGATTGGTTTTGTTTTTATATAAAGATAAGCATTTATTGTTTCCACGTAACTGAATTATTATTCCCTTAACATCAGTAAATTTATTATTTAAATCATAATAATTTTGTGAATTCGGTGGGATAGCTGTGGCGCTTTTAATAAATTCGAATTCTTTAGGTTGTTTTTCATAATCAAATTTAAACAAAGCGTTCTTTCTGTCATCAAAGTTTGATAAGAGAGGAATGGTCAAATCGTCATTCTCTAAGATATCCTCTGATAGTTTTCTTTTAAATCCATCAAGAATTTTCGGCATGGCTGCTGCATCAATTTTCGATAATTTTAAAGAATATCCATCTTCAATTCTAACAATGAAAATTATTCTAATACCAGTAAATTTATTGAATATATCATGAATTTCTTGTTTAAAAATCTCAGGAGTCATTGTTTTTTCCTTGCTATAAAAACATAGTCATCTAAAAAACTGTAGAAGACTTGATCATTGACTTCTAGGGTGTCAGTTGATATTGCGATGATATTTTTAACTTCATTACTTCCTATGTGGGAAATATTAACCCTGTACAGTTTATATCCAAATAGAGCTAGGGTAGGGTTTGCATAATATTTGTCCGTTTTTATGAAAATCAAACCAATAACTATTACTAACAAGAGGTAAGCAATGTTTTTCTGAATGTCATCAAAACTAAAACCCATAAATGGAACTATATATGTGGCTAAAAAGGTTAAGCTTTCATAGTTTTCACTTTGACAGGATGTTATTGTGACGGCGTCAGCATTGTTAATTTTGATTAACGAGCGAAACCTGTTGTAGAAATAGAATGAGAATCCAATTAAAAAGAAGCATATTATTGGTATTACATTAGTTATGGCTAATCTATAAAAACCTATGAATTCACATGAGTCACCATAACATAACGGGATTTTTGCACTTAAGAGGATAATAAAAACGAACAGCAACATTAAGGATAGTATATACAACCCTATCTTATTAAATGTCCCCTTGATTTTCATTTCACACCCCCGGTTCATAGCATAATAGTTAAAAATGTCTAAATAGAATATAAAAATCATACAACAGCATACTGTTTTTTTTATACAGTTATTGGAGATTATTCTCATCCTACCGCTGCGGAGCAAGGGGCGCTACGTCCAGCTATACAGCGTCAGATTTTTCTCCCACGTGCTTTCCGTTCCCCGTATCAGCTTCCGGTTAATCGTTTCCCAACACAACCTGTCCCGCAAGGGTAAATGGCACGCATGCTGCGCCCTTGCGGGCCAGAACGCTGCCGAGAAAGCGAACCGTCAGGCGATACGAAGACGAAAATCACACCACTGACGGAGAAAAAACATGACCATTTCCCTGCATACCCAGACTAGCGCCCCTAACACCGCAGCGGCGACCAGCGTATCCCCGCTGGAGCAGTCAGGCTCCTCAAAAACGAAATTTTCTCAAACCAGAACAGATATTTATCAGACTGTCACCAACAGCATCATTGCAGCGCTTGAAGCCGGTGTAAAACCGTGGTCTTGTCCGTGGCAAAGAGTATCCGGTATGTCTGGCTTGCCTTCTAACTTCGCAACCGGTATTGCGTATAGTGGAATGAATATCATGCTGCTGTGGTGCAGTGCATCAGAACAGGGCTTAGGTGATTCACGCTGGATGACCTTCAAACAAGCACAGGCAGTAGGTGGGCAGGTTCGCAAAGGCGAGCACGGCACGACAGCCATTTTCTATACAACCTTAGAGAAGGAAAACAAGGCCGGGGAAATCGACCATATCCCGATGCTGAAAACCTTCAATGTGTTCAATGTTGAACAAATTGATGGCCTTCCACTGACAACTGAAAGAGTCAGCTCGGAAGCAACCTTTGACCCGTTGCCGGAGGCTGAAAATCTGTTCCAAAAGAGCGGCGCAAACATCATTGAGAAAGGACAAAACGCCTTTTTCAGATCTTCAACCGATGAAGTCTGGCTACCGGATCGCCATCTGTTTTCAGATGCAGCTAATTTCTATGCTACCGGCCTGCATGAACTGGTTCACTGGAGTGGTGGTAAAAAACGACTTAACCGTGAAATGAAAGGGAAGTTTGGAAGTGCGGATTATGCGGAGGAAGAATTGGTAGCGGAGCTGGGAAGTGCTTTTCTGATGGCGGATCTGGGGATTGATGGAGAGGTACAGCATGAAAGCTATATTGCTTCCTGGCTGAAAGCGCTGAAAGCGCTGAAAAACGACAAACGCTATATTTTCAAAGCTGCAAGTGGGGCATCAAAAGCGCATCGTTATTTAATGGATAAAGCCTGAGGGCAGGAGCAAGAAGCCGCAAAGGAATGTGACTTTAACATAATATGGTAGTGGGTGGAGTAGCGGTGGTGTTAGGGGGGTATAATTCCACTGCGAATTTTCCTGGCACCGGATGCCAGGAAAATTCGCAGGCTGCGGGGCGGGCGGCAAAGAGCCCGTCAACCCTTTAAATGTATAGGCTCCGACTTGATCCGGCTGTGCTCTTTGTTAGAAAACGATTCAACCTGACAGTCGACAACGAACGAACAGCGGACATTGTCTGAACAGGGAGGTAAGCTCTAAAATTGAGTGACACAATTTGCAGGAATACTTATAGCATCCCTAACCTGTAGCGTAGGCAAAACTGCACCGGTCTTAGTCCTCCTTTATACCTCTGGCCTTTACATAAATCACCATGCCGTATATGTTTATCAAGCCAATAGCTTTCATATGATAGTAAAATGTTTAGGTAGTCGTTCAATTGCCTAGACCTTCAGAATTTTACTGAGCAGCGGCCAAATTAGCGCCGTTGCGTGCAGGGATGACCCGCTATGATCGAATCAATTAGTCTCTCCAATATCGCTACCTACCGTCCTGACAAATCAGAAGTTATTAATCTCAAAAAGATTAATTTCATTTATGGAGCAAATGGAGCGGGCAAGACCACAATCAGTCGACTTATTGAGAAACCTAGCCTCTCAACAGACTCTAGTATTACCTGGCTCAGAAATATGCCAGTGCCAGCAATGATCTATAACAACGACTTCATCACTGCCAACTTCTCAGAATCCAAAGAGTTTCAGGGAGTATTTACACTCGGCAAGGCCGAGAAAGTTCAGCTCGACCGCCTCAAAGATCTTAAAGATGAAAGAAAGCGCCATGAACAGTTGAGGGCCAAGTTAATCATCTCTCTTGATGGTGAAGATGGAAAACCTGGAAAGCATGCTGAGTTGATTTCTTTGGAAGCAAAGTTGGTTGGCCGATGCTGGGAACAGAAAGTGAAGCATGATGAATATTTCAAGGGGGCATTTACTGGTTCAAGGAATAATAAGGAAGCATTCAAAGCAAGGGTTCTTCAAGAACATGAGAATAACAAATCCAACTTAGTTGATTTGGTTGATCTCAAGGCTAGAACGGCAGTTTTATATGGTGACCAACCCTCGAAAATAGATCTTGTTTCGACCTTGGATTTATCACGGTTGATAGCATTCGAGAAAAGCCCGATTCTGGTTAAAAAGGTGGTAGGCAAAGACGATGTTAGTATATCCACGATTATTCAGCGGTTAGGTAATAGCGACTGGGTTAGGCAGGGTATGAGATTTCTGGAGCATACGGATGAACAATGTCCGTTCTGTCAGCAGACTCTGTCCCACGACTTCGAGAAGGAACTTACTGACTACTTCGATGAGACTTTTGAGGCGGATTCGAAGGCGGTCTCTGCCCTGCGTAATGATTATTTTCAAATTGCTGAGGATCTTTTGGCTCAGGCACATGTTCTGTTAGCTTTGGATTGCACAGAACTGGACAAGGAAAAACTTAATCCTAAGATTCAAGCACTGGATGCTGTTGTTCTTGTCAATAAAGGGCGGATGGAAAATAAAGTTACCACTCCAAGTGCTGAGGTGTTTCTTGAGGGGCTGGAGGGTATTGAGGCGGATATTGCTGCTATTGTTAATACGGCGAATGCGAAAATAACCGAACAAAATCGCCTAGTTGCAAGCTTCACTGCTGAGCAGCGCAGGCTCACCGGAGAAGTGTGGAAATATATTGTCGATGCCGAGCTAAAGAATACCTTAGCTGATTACACCTCTGAGAAGAATAAGCTACAGAAATCTATTTCGGGCATCGCATTGAGCCGGGATAAAGCCACGGAAGATATTAATGCTACAGACGTAGATATCGATAAGATTGAGACGGAGCTTACCAGTGTAAAGCCTACAGTAATTGCTATAAATAAGATTTTAAAAAATTTTGGATTCCTCAGCTTTTCTCTAGATCCTGCATGTGCGGATAACTCCTATAGAATTATCCGAGCGGATGGGAGAGATGCCAAGCAAACATTGAGCGAGGGCGAGAAGACCTTCGTAACGTTCCTTTATTTCTACCACCTGTTGAGAGGGAGTATTACGACATCCGGTATAACCGCCGATAGGATTGTGGTCATCGATGACCCTGTTTCTAGCCTTGATAGTGATGTGTTGTTTATCGTGAGTAGTTTGATCAAGGAGCTTTTCGCCGAAGTTAGAAAGAGTGGTAGCCATCTTAAACAAGTTGTGGTGCTTACACACAACGTGCATTTCCATAAAGAGGTCACATACGATCAGCGCCGGAAGGCCAATACATCTCTTGCTGATGAGACATTTTGGATTGTCCGCAAACCAAATGAGTATTCGGTAATTGAGTTCCATTCAAGTAATCCAATCAGGAATTCTTATCAATTACTCTGGGCAGAGCTGAAAAGGACACCGGTGCCAGTCCTTACGTTGCAGAATACCATGCGACGGATTTTGGAGAACTATTTCAAGATTTTGGGTGGTGTCGATACGTACCACTTGGTCGACAAGTTTGAGGGTATTGAAAAGACACAATGCCAGTCTTTGATGAGTTGGGTAAACGATGGATCGCATTACGCTCCGGATGAGCTCTACGTGGCCATTAGTGACAATATGGCAGCAAGCTACCTGAGAATTTTCTTCAAGATATTCAAGGCGGCTAAGCATGATGCGCATTACAGAATGATGATGGGCGATTCATATGTTGATCTAGATCCGGAAGAGATTTTAGAGCAGCAGGCGATGACTGATGCTAAAGAAGAGGGGGGCGTTGTATTTAATGATGCCGGTGTAGTAGAGGAATCAGCCCCAGTACCGACTGTACTCAAGTCTGAGATTGCTCTGCCAGGATTCGATCAGGGTATGCCGTTTTAAAGCCTTCCGTTGACGAGCGCATCCATGAAAAAATCCATCGACTAGATCAGGTTCGAAGCATCCGACCGAACGAGCGGAATGATCACTTTCCTTTGATTAAGGATAGCGTTGCAACGACCCGTTAAACTCACAGTATAAAGCGGACAAGCTTACTGAGCTGAAGGTCCGCTGTGAGAGAAAAGCGGACATTTGATTAATGTCAGCAATGACATTTTCTAACTCCACCTAACCCTTGTGAAGTCTGTAAAAAAGCAAGTTGAAAAACTCCGCTGGCGGTAAATCGTATTCGGTTAAAGCCTCCGCTGCCGGAGTTTTACCGAATGGCGCAGCAGGCAAACCGGCGCGTTCTGATCCAGTGCTGACCGCCAGCCCCCTATATCTGGTATGTCTCCTCACTGAGAGAGGCACAACATGTAGCGTTCAGCGCAGCAGCAGGGCGATTCGATAGAATTGGCTTTTTACCGAAAGGAAAGAAAAAACATCAGGGGCGGTCAGGCCGTGAAATGTGAACAACGTCCCTCTGTACAAGAAGCGGATGCTGCTGAAATCATAAAATGTCAGTCGGGCAGGAACAGAGAAATTGCAAGCCGCCCGGTTTTTGATATATTGAAGATGGTTTATGGGCAGATTTTGGGTCGCGTTTCGCGATCAGTGAAAAAAATGTCCGGTAGGATTGCCCTTTCAGGAACTCATTGTCCTGGCGCTTCTTAGGTTCTTGTCAAGTTTGCGTAAGAGTGCCCATAAACCTTTTTAAATGGGGACGTAGAGTGAATAGACTTTTATTATTAAAATCGGCAAAGACAAAGCCGGATTTAGCAAGGATTTTAGGCGTAAAACCTTCTGCATTAACGCATTGCTTATATATCGTTAAGCCCGAAAATCAATACGTGCAATTCGAGATCCCCAAGAGAAACGGGGGTAAAAGATTTATCAGCGCTCCCTCAGGAATGCTAAAAACCCTGCAATCCTCTCTTTCAGATTTATTACTTGACTGCCTGGATGAAATTATCTTTCTGAAGTTCCCCGATTCAGAGATAACGAGGCCAAAAGCAAAAAACTCTCTATTTTTAAAAGTGAAGTGCTCTGGCTCAGAAACAAAACAGCCTTCACTTTCGCATGGATTTGAAAGAAAACGTTCAATTATCACCAACGCAATGATGCACTTAGGAAAAAAACACGTCTTCAATATTGATTTAGAAAACTTCTTCAGTAGTTTCAATTTCGGAAGGGTGAGAGGTTTTTTCATTAAAAACGGAAACTTTTTGCTAGAGCCAGAAATAGCCACTGTGATTGCAAAAATAGCCTGTTATAATAACGAACTGCCTCAGGGCAGCCCGTGCTCACCCGTCATTTCTAATTTAATCACTCATGCTTTAGATATTAAATTAGCGGCGGTCGCCGCAAAGCATTCATGTACGTATACGAGATATGCAGACGATATAACTTTTTCAACCAGGAAGGAAAGTTTACCCTCTTCTATAGCGAAATCAGATAATCATACTTTTGTTGCGGGGAAGGTCATCAGAAATGAGATTGTCCGTTCAGGATTTTCGATTAATGAATCTAAAACGAGGAATCAATACAAAGACTCCCGGCAGGAAGTTACGGGGTTAGTTGTAAATAAAAAACCAAATACTAAAAAAGAATACTGGCGGCTTGTGCGCGCTCAGTGCAATCATCTTTTTAACACGGGCGAGTTTAAAGAGACGATAAATGGCGCTGAGGTGAGTGGCAACATTCACAGGCTCGAAGGGAAACTGACTTTCATTGACCAGGTTGATCATTATAACCGGCTTCGTCAGGGCGAAAAGTTAAATCCTAAGTATCATTTAAAAAAAGACGCCATCAGAAAAAGTAACCCTTCAATCAGGCGTTATTTACATACGTCCAGAGAGACAACATTTAGTAAGTTTCTGTTTTATCGCTGGTTCTATGGTAATACAAAACCTACAATTCTTACTGAAGGTCAGACTGATAACATTTATTTAAAGTCAGCAATATGGAAGCTTGCAGCCAACTTCCCGAAACTGGCAACTGGAAAAAGTGCCACAGAACCTTATAAGGCTTTGACTCGGTTTTTCAAATATAATGAGCGAACCCGATATTTATTAGAGCTTTTTGGTGGTGGTGATTACCTCAGGGATTTTGTAGACAATTACAAAGAATTGTTTAATGCTTACAAAGCACCTAAACCATCGCACCCGGTAATTATATTCGTGGATAATGACTCCGGGCCTAATAATCTGATTAATAAAGTTAAAAGAGTTAAGGGCATTGAAATTTTCCCGGCGGGTGTAGGTTTAGCCGACATCCGTCAGTCTGAGTTTGTTCATATTTTTTGCAATCTTTATCTGGTGCTCACTCCTCAGGGAGCGGGAAGCTCTGAGACTGATATTGAGTATTTCTTTAGTGATGCTGATCGGCTCAGGGAACATAAAGGAAAACGTTTTAATACGGTCGCCGACCGTGACGAGGTTAATGACCTAAGCAAAGAAGCATTTGCGACGCATATTGTTAAGACGCAGAAAGGTATTATTGATTTTTCACGGTTTACTCATCTTTTAGAACGCATTGAAAAAGTGATAGATCACTATAATTCAATAAAGTGATCTCTCTCATAGCAGGTAGATATCAAATCCAGGTACTGGTAAGGTTTTGATTGCCGGTAAATTACGGGTTTTACCGAATACGGTCGAACAGGAAAGTATCAGTCCGCTTCACGCCCTGAGACATTCGACAAGCTCTCTACGGCATTAGTAAGGGCGATTTTCGCGCTTCCAGTGCCAGCAAATATTTCGCTTCGTCATAACGGGTTCTGGTCTTCCAGCAGCGGTAAATAATCCTTATCCATTTGAATGCCAGAGCTCGGATCGCTGATTGATGAGATTTTCCTTTTTCTCGCATCCCCTGATAATACAGCTTGGCCCAGTATGATGAGTTAACCGTCTTGGCAGCCCATTCGACAAAGGTTTGCCTGACGAACTTTGCACACTGCCATCGCCAGTGAACCCAGGATTTCTGGCCACTCCGTTCAGTCACCGGAGCAATACCTGCGTAGTTTTGAATTTCCTCAGCGCTGTTGAAGCGGTCGCGGTTATCACCCAGTGCGGCAAGCATACGTGGGCCCATACACGGCCCCATGCCCGGTAGTGATTTGAACAGCTCTGCATCCAGAAGCGTATCGAATAACGATTCGATTCGTTCGTCGTAGGTTCTGATAAGTTCACCTACAAGTTTGATTTGTGATGCAAGAGCTGTTGCCATTAGCGCGTTCGCCTCGATGACACTTTTATCAGTGGTCAGGGGAATCGCGTTGGCAATGCTTGTAACCCGCTGTTCTGTATACGCAACAGCGGGACCACCTCTTGCGTTCATAAAATGACGGACGGTATCACTCCGGGCACGTTTGAGCTGTTGCAGGCTTGGCCAGCGGATTATGAGCTCACAGAACAATGAACTGTCCCGATGCGAGAACCATTCCAGGGGTTGAGGATAGTACTGCTTAAGCGTGTTAATGATCCGATTAACAAAGCGGCGTTTGTCTTCTACCAGCAGCCTACGCTGCTCGACTAGTTGTAGAAGTAAACGGATATCAGCATTGTCGGGTTCGATGGCTTTAATCTTTTGGGGATAGCGTAGCATCAGATCTAACGCCAACTCGGCATCCTGAGGATCATCCTTCGCACCACTTGGCCAGAAGGTCTGCCGATAGCGGGCCAATGATAACGCGTGTATGGGAAAGACAGTAATAAAGGGGTACTTCTGGAGAGCATATACTACCGGGCCTTTCTTCAGTTCAAGGGCGATAGCGATCCTGCCTTTGACCTTCTGGTGCAACTCATTGAGCCAGGTATCAAGCGCTTCCGGCGTATGGTTAATCACATGGAATGTGCGCTCACCGTTTTTAAACTGAACGCAGACATCGTGCTTTTTATCCGCCCAATCCAGACCAACATGAGCAGCAAACAGATCTATAGCAGTCATCACCAACTCCTTTTAACCGGGGATTGGTATGCATTCCACGCCCTTCGAGAGAAATATAGTCAGCAGTTTATCTGCATGCCCTGAGTATTCGTTAGCGAACGTGGAGCACTTACTGGCTCGAAAGCAAAGCGGCAATCATCAGATCACATGATTCTGGCACAATATTCGTAACCAGTAAGCGCATACCCTGAATCACTTAAAAGTGTAACCCTCAGGGTTAGAATGACTATATTTGGCACACAGCAGACAAGCACGTGGCGCTGAAGGTCTGCTGAGAGCGAAGAGCGGAAGCCCGCATAGCGTAAACAGGCGTCCGATATTTTGAAGTGTGCAGATTACTTAACCCGCTTCCCCGTTTCGTCAATGACCTTCTCGCCATCCTCTTTGGTAAACGCTCCTTTCTGACCTTCCGGTAGAATATCCAACACTATTTCTGAAGGGCGGCAAAGACGAGTGCCAAGCGGCGTAACGACTACCGGCCGATTAATCAGGATCGGATGTTGAAGCATGAAATCAATCAACTGCTCATCACTAAATTTCTCTTCATCAAGACCCAGGTTTTCATAAGGCTCAACATTCTTACGCAGTAATGCACGCACCGTAATTCCCATATCTGAAATAAGTTTAATCAGCTCATCACGGGTCGGTGGTGTATCGAGATAATAAATTATCGTCGGTTCGTTGCCGCTGTTACGGATCATCTCCAGCGTGTTGCGTGAAGTGCCGCAGGCAGGGTTGTGATAGATGGTAATGTTGGTCATATCTGTATCTCATTACAAAGTGATGGAGAGCCGCAACGCCAGCGCGGCCAGAGTGACAAACAGCACGGGCAGAGTCATGATAATGCCGGTGCGGAAGTAATATCCCCAGGTAATCGTTATATTTCTCTGGGCAAGCACATGCAGCCACAACAGGGTCGCCAGACTGCCTATTGGCGTGATTTTGGGGCCTAAATCGCAACCAATCACGTTGGCGTAAATCATCGCTTCCTTGATGACGCCGGACGCCGTGCTTCCGTCAATCGACAGTGCTCCAACAAGAACGGTTGGCATATTGTTCATGACTGATGACAGGAATGCAGTCAGGAAACCCGTGCCAAACGTTGCCGCCAGCAGTCCCTTATCCGCCAGCATATTCAGAACCCCGGAAAGATACTCCGTTAAGCCAGCATTGCGCAGGCCGTAGACCACCAGGTACATACCCAGTGAGAACACAACGATCTGCCACGGCGCACCGCGCAGCACTTTTCCGGTATTAATGGCATGACCTTTTTTCGCAACGGCGAACAGCACTGCTGCGCCGACGGCTGCAATAGCGCTGACGGGGATCCCCAGAGGCTCAAGCACAAAGAACCCGGCAAGCAACAGAACCAGAACAACCCAACCGGCTTTGAAGGTTGCGGGATCTTTAATCGCACTGGCAGGTGCTTTCAGTAGAGTGACGTTGTAGGTTGCAGGAATATCCCGGCGGAAAAACAAATGCAGCATACCCAGAGTGGCGGCGATGGCAGCAATATCAATGGGAAGCATGACGGATGCGTATTCCGTAAAGCCAAGCCGGAAGAAGTCAGCAGAGACGATGTTCACCAGGTTCGACACGATAAGCGGTAGGCTGGCGGTATCGGCAATAAACCCGGCGGCCATGACAAAGGCCAGCGTTGTCTGTTTGCTGAACCCCAGCGCGAGCAACATGGCGATGACGATGGGGGTCAGGATAAGCGCAGCCCCATCGTTAGCAAACAGTGCCGCTACAGCTGCACCCAACAGGACAATCCAGGTAAACAATAGACGACCACGTCCGTTGCCCCAACGGGAGACATGCAGCGCAGCCCATTCGAAAAAACCCGACTCATCGAGCAGCAGGCTGATGATAATTACCGCGATAAAGGTCGCGGTTGCGTTCCAGACGATATTCCAGACCACCGGAATATCACCCATATGGATAACACCAAATACCAAGGCCAGCGCAGCACCAATGCAGGCGCTCCAGCCAATACTGAGTCCCCCGGGTTGCCAGATAACCAGGATCAGTGTCAGTAAAAATATACTCCCTGCCAGTAACATTTCCGACTCCATTACATATGATTAAAAGAATGTGTTCGATTCATCTCAGCAGGATGATGCCGCTGATTTATCCAGCCACTGACGAACGTCTTCCCGCAGGCAGTGCCAGGATATCTTGATGGTTTCTGCTGCCCATGCGGGCATATGTGGAGAAAGTCGGTAATGGACCCATTTCCCTTCCCGACGGTCCAGAACGAGCTCAGCCTCCCGCAGAATTGCCATATGCCGGGAAACTTTGGGCTGCGACTCGGAGGTGGCCCCGCAAAGGTCACACACGCACATCTCGCCTGATTCTCTGAGAAGCATCACGATAGCCAGACGGGTTTCGTCTGACAGAATTTTGAAAAGCTGAACAGGCTGTAGCATTTTCTCTTCCGGTAAATTTAGAATACACATATGATAAAACATATGTATTGGTTTGAACATTATCGATTTTAGAGAGGAAGAAAAAATGGATCAGTTTCCAGCCCTGAATGCTGAGTGTTTCGACAGGCAGATCGCTGAGCGGCTTCAGCATCCGACACTACCACGTATCCTGATTCTGTATGGGTCAGTACGTGAACGTTCATACAGCCGTTTTGCTGCCGAGGAAGCGGGTCGATTGCTCATTGCTATGGGTGCTGAGGTCAAAACGTTTAACCCGTCCGGCTTGCCTCTGCCTGATGATGCACCAGAAACTCACCCTAAAGTGACGGAGCTGCGCGAACTGGTGAGATGGTGTGATGGCATGGTTTGGAGTTCCCCGGAGCGTCACGGGGCGATGAGCGCAATAATGAAGGCGCAAATTGACTGGATCCCTTTGTCAGAGGGCGCTGTTCGTCCTTCCCAGGGAAAAACGCTGGCGGTCATGCAGGTATGTGGCGGTTCTCAGTCCTTCAATGCCGTCAATCAGATGCGTATTCTGGGACGCTGGATGCGCATGTTCACCATCCCGAATCAGTCCTCCGTGGCGAATGCCTGGCAGGAATTTGATGAAAACGGGCGAATGAAACCATCATCCTGGTATGACCGCATCGTGGATGTGGCAGAAGAGCTGTTCAAAATCACGCTGCTGCTGAAAGGTCATACGGAGTACCTTGCCGATCGTTACAGCGAACGCAAGGAAAGCCATCAGGAACTGTCAGCCCGCGTCAATCAGGAGAAAATATAGAGTTCCTTGTATCGTGAACCCATCCTGAGTGAACTCAACAACGTCCGCTCCTGGCACAGAGCTGCCTGTCAGATTAGGTTTGGCCCTGTGTCGTAGTTGTGCCAGGCCAAGTCTGAGCTAATACAAATTATCAGTATCTTTCTGGAGCGTCTGCAGCCGCTGTTCCAGGCTATCCAGTCTTTCTTCGAGGTCATGGCTCTGCTGCTCAATATCTTCCAGCGTTTCTGACAGAACGTCACGTAGCAGCACAAAATTTGTGTGCAGGGCGTACACAAAATCGTGGCCGCGAACCAGTAATGCTTCGCGCGGTATGTCCTGCAATGCGGAATGCGTCAACCATGTCACCAGCGCTTTGGCGCTCATTTCAGTCAGTACGTCCGAAAGTTGGTCAGTTTCTCTGTTCATTCTGGTGTCCTGTCTGTTCTTATTTTGGGTGAGTATTTAGAGGGGCATTATTTCAGCTCGTTGCGCTGCTGCGTGGGTTGGGACTGTAAGTGATACAGAAGAACTATATGCCGTGGTGGCCTACATCGAGCCGTTGCAACTCGTCTAGCGTGTAGATGCGAAAGACATTTCGGTGGCGGGTTTCCAGCGGGATATGCTGATGGTTAACGATGACGTGTCTGATACTGTCAAACAGCCGTTCAAGACCGCGCTTTTTCTGCGGGTCCGGCACGATATAGAAAACGTAAATCCAGTCTTTACGGGTCCGGGCCAGCAAATGGCTGGCGATGATTGACTGGTAGCGGGCTCTGGTTTTCAGACGACGCTCGGTCTCAATGGCGATCACGGTGCCGCTGGGCAGGGTGATCAGACCGTCCGGGCGATGACCGACCTGATACCGGTTGAGGAAGGTTGTGCGATCGCCGTTTACCCACCCGGATGCGCCTTTTTGCTCAAGGATGATGCGGGCTACCTGATTATCAAGGTGATGCTCCAGCGTCCAGCCGGTAACTTTTGACGGCTCAAATCGCGCCGGGAAAAGCGCATCGTCGGGTGTTAACACAACGGCTATCCCGTCACTGGTAATGCCCCACAATGAAATTTTCATCGTGCGTGATACCAGGACGTGCTTTTGTATTAACCCCATGCCCTCGACTTTTGAAAGCAGGGAATACAGCGATTTATGATCTATGAACCCGAACAGCAGCATCAATGTTTTAAAGTCACTGTACGTTTCTTCTTTCAGGAAATTCAGCAGTCGTTGTATTTTTTCGCGATGTCGCGTCTGGCGTTCGCTGTATGCGGTGATAAGCATCATTACCCCCTTTAAAAATCTAGCAATGACGGGTTTTCCTCTTTGTCGGCATTCGGCATTGTCGTGTCTTTTTCGCTCGTCTCATCAAAAAAAAGATCGGGCCGCGTTGTGGTGATATCCGGTGTTGATGCGGGTCCGGGGGAAGTTTCCTCCTCGCCAAAATCCAGGGTGATGTTTACTGTTGCGGCGGTGGCGGATATTGCGGGCGACACGGCACAGATCTCCAGTTCGCGTTTTTTCACCCTGATGGGCGAAATCAGCGAAGCAGAGGGGAGTGCTTTTGTCGTGAAGATGAAGCTGACAAAATCGGGTAGGTTCAGGATCATATTGCTGTCGGTAAAGAAACGCTCGGCCTGCCTGATGGTGCGTTCACTGTCGATAGTCTCTGTCAGCACGGCGTCGGTTTTCGCTTTGCGGACCTCATCATCGACTAATATAGTGCCTGACATTCTGGCTACCCATTCAGCGGTATCCGGATCCATGACACGATAAACCAGTTTGAATTTGGCGTTCTCAACGACAGCGCCGACAACGGCGTCACCTTTCAAATCTGCCGGGCAGTCTTTTAAATCGGCAATAGACTGATGGTCCATAATAATATGCACGCCTTTATCGCGTGCCGCGCCTAAACCTTCCAGCGCGGGCCTGGATAAATGGTATTTCAGTTCGGAAAGATAAATTGCAATGGGGCGGGGCACATCTTTCACCCGCTCGCGCCTTTCTGCCAGCTGGTACAGGCGAACCAGCAGCATGCGCTGAGCGGTAATGATTTTGCTGTTGCGCATTGAACCGATGACGTAACAGCAACCGCCTGCCTCAAATATCTTATTAAGCGAAAATCCTGTCGGCGCATTGATGGCATTGAGTAAGGCAAGCTCTTCAATTTTCCCGAAAAAGGCTTTTATCTTATCGGCAATACCCTGAACGTAGTCTCCGTTATACACATCCCGAATAGTTGCGGTGGCATGTTGATTAACAAACTGCGCGGCTATTCGGGCCGCTTTCCGGTCGTCAATCCGGTAAAAGTCTGACTCCTGACCTTTCTCTGCCAGACTGAAACCGGCAACAAAAAGCTCTTCCAGTTCATCGGCGTTAATCTCTTCAATCAGGTTTAACTGGTATTGCGATTTTCGCAGGTCAATCAGGGCAAAAGGTTTGCCTGCATCCTCGCAGGCTTTGCGGTAAAGGTGCGGTGCCCATTCATCATCTTTGGGGTCCATAACAAATACGCCTTCACCGGCCAGAATACTTTGATAAAGTAATATGCCGGTGGCAACGCCTTTACCGGCGCCGGTGGTGCCGATAATATCCGCGTGTTGTTTTTGCCAGTCTTTTAACGGCAAATACATCGGCTGAATATCTCGGTCAATGCCGATAAATAACCCTTTGTTCAAGTCGATATAATCCAGCGGGTCATAATGCAGCGTTTCCGGCAGCAGTGATTTCACCGTACGGACATCGGTGCGTAATTCCCGTTCAAGCGTGGTTTTTCTGACGAGGCGTTTCTTTATTTTGTCTAATTCAGGGGTTAATACCCTGCGCAGCAGAATATGCAAAATAAAACCCGTTACGGTAAAAGTAATCAGAACCGACCATGCCAGAACGGGAATGCTGGTGACTACACGGCCTTTATAAAGCCACTGGAAAATCCAGATAACAACCGGGGCCATCGTACCGCAAAGAAAACACAGCAGGGAAAAAGCGATAATCAGCTTTTGCCACAACGGGGCTTTTTGCCGTTCATCGCTTTTCATCGACGCGAAAAACGGCATCGTCAGCCCCGATAACAGCGCCAGCATCAGCTGGTGCTGTTGCATAAAAGCAATGAAGCTCAGCGCGCCATTCACTATCGGCGACAGTGAAACGGCCAGCTTATTCAAAATCACGATGCCTCCTTCGTCAGCAGTTCGCCCCATGACGTCGCCCCATCAATTCGCCCCACGGTGTTGGGCGAAAAGGCGGGGCGAACGTCAGGGACGAAGAAGGTGGCCGCGTTGCGACCATGTGCAGGAAAGCATGCTTGCCTGCCCGAACGGCGTGCGCCAGTACATGCGGGCTGGACGCCCTTATGGCCTGTCACATGGGGGTAATGTCGCGGCTGGACGCCGTGCCAAAACCCCAACGTCAACGGCGGCACACCGTCGCCCGCTACGCGCGACCACCCCCTTTAAGACGGTCGCTTTCGCCTTTTTCTTCCCTTTACTCGTTCCTCGTAGCGGGAATAAAAGGGAAGCTGACCTTTAAAGAGGGTGGTCGCGCCACGCTACCGGCTTTTGGCCGGAGACTTATCTGCGACGGTGTGCGGGGCGATGCCCCCCAAATAAACCGCTGTCGTGGGCGACAGCTTTTCGCTCGCTGGGGCGGCGAAATTTATCCGGCTCCCCCGGCCTGCAAAATCCGCGTGGGCGCGGCTGTTTGCAGGTGAGGCGCGGTGCCTGAATTATTTTCGCTCCTTAACCCGCGAAAATATTTCTGTCCGCTGCCTCATTTTTACGGCCCCTGTTTCTTCGCTCCTTAATCCGCGAAAAACAGAAGCCATAAAAACCTGAAAACCGTCACGCTCTCCGCCCGTCTCGCCAGTATTAACCACGAACGCGGCCATATTTACTGATGACCTGACTGATAGCCGCCGGGTCTGCCGAAACACATTCAAGTAAAAACGATTTTCTGGCATCGGCCGTATGGTCAGGAAGAAAACCGTGTTTATTCTCTTTCACGATATTAAAGAATGCCCGTTCAGCGGAATGACATTCACTGCTGCCGCTGTTTCCCGTTGTTTTACCGTACATGCATAAAACCACTTCGCAGGCTTCAGCGGTCGTTGCGGATGTTGAACATGACGCCATAACGCCGAGAAATAATAAGGAGAGTATGACTTTCTTCATTTCAGTCACCGGTATGATTAATGAAAGGTTGCGTATTTAGGGTAATGTTATTTGCCAGAGTTATTGTCTGAATGCCTCTTTCATGCTTTTTAAATGAACTGGCTTAAAGTAAATATCACTCATCCGGCGCACATCGCCGTGTATGTCAATACTGACGATGACATCAATGCTTTTAAGTACCTTGCGTAACAGCACATCAAAAGGAATATTCCGGCAGTCGGGGTTTTCATAGCAGCGGTCAATGATCCCTTCAATACATTCTTCCGGGCTGCCTGCATGCAGGGAGGTGATTAATCCCTCATGCCCGGAACCAATAATTTTAAGCGCGTCCCATGCCTCCCGCCCACGAATTTCCGCCAGTAATATCCGGTCAGGGTTCATCCGATAATTAGCACGGATCAGCCTGCCGGGGGTGACAATGGCATTATCCCCGCCATCCGCCGGGTAAAAAAGATGCACATAATTGGCGTGGTGATAAAAATGGATTTCGGGATTATCTTCGATTGTGGTCAGCCGAAGATGCAGTGGAATATAATGCAGCAGCGTTTTCATATAGGTGGTTTTACCGGAGCCGGTTTCACCCACAATAAAAATCGTTTTGCCATATTCCACGGCCTTTTCCATAAAACGGGGGATATTCCCGCTGTGATATAACTGAACCAGTGCATCATCCTGGCTTTCCGTTCTCTCCTGACCAGCCACACGCTGATAAAATCCTGCATCAATCCATGACTGATGTGTTTTCTGCTCAAACGAAGGCTTGCGCAGCGTAATGGATACCGTATTACGCTCACAGGCCGGGGGAATAATCGCCTGAATACGTTCGCCGGATCTTAATGTTGCAGAAAGGATGGGTGATGTATCGTCAATATTGTCGTCTTGCCAGGATGCCAGCGCCCTGGCAAAGGCATGACACTGACGCAGCGTGATCGGGGATGCCTGTTTATGCCAATTCCCCCGGATTTTCGTATGCAGTTCGCCCGGTCGGTTAACGGCAATTTCTGTCAGGCCATCCTGCGCAAGAAAATCACCAAAGAGCCGGTTTTTCATAAAGTCCAGTGACAGGTTTTCAGCGTTCATACCATTTCTTTTTCAGCCGTAGTTGATAAACAGAGGAAAAATCAATATCCGTGCCGGTCATGATGCCGATCACATCGCCCTGGTTCAGGTACATCGTGGGCGGGATACTGATGCTGTTTTCCAGCGTCGTTTTCGCCATTTCCGCCGTGGCGGCGCGGGTATTTTCGGTATAGTCGGTATTGCGGTCTTTACCCGGCGCGGCATCTGATGCCGCTGCTGCCACGTCCTGTACGGTACTCAGCATCAGGGCGTTGCCGAAACGCTCCCAGAAATGGCTGTCGATCCAGCCCGTGATCCCCGCCTCGCCAAGCGGGCCGGTGGCCTGCGTATCGGTGAGCGGGATTTGCAGGCTGCCGGGCTCCGGCGTGCGCAACTCCGTCCACAGTACAAACATCCGGCTGCGCCCGTGTTGCAGTGCCCCGGTGCGGTAGATACCACGGGCAACTGTTCCCGCCGGGATCAGCATTACATGGTTACTGGAGCTCCAGACATTCTCACCGATCAGGCAGGAGATATGACCGCCAACATCGGACACGAAGCGCCGCATCATCGAACACGGAATATAGCGATCCACCGGGATATAGAGATCGGGATCAAGGCCCAGCCGCCTGACACCGGTGACGCGTGCGACGCCCGGATTGTCGTTGTTATTGCTGCCTGCCGGTGCTGTTGTATCCGGGCAGCGCAGGCGTCCATCTTCGCCACTGACCAGTACCGACTGACAGGATGTGTACGCCGTGGAGGCTGACGGGCTGCCCGACGTTCCCGCATTGCTGCGCGATCCGCTTCGGGACGTGCGTATATCGTCGCCTGACCCTGTACTGCCGCTGTTCAGCCCGTCTGCCAGCGCTGCCGCCTTGTTCAGGGCGGGTGGCCCGGGCGGCAGGGCTGGAGTGGCAGGGGGGCTCTGACTGGCAGGGGCTACGCTTTCCTGCCTCCCTGGCCCGAAGAGGCCAAACGGATTACTGTCCATGCCCAGATTTTTACGCTCCTGCTGCACCGCCCCGGAGGAGGGCGGCGACGCGGTGTCAGATTCTTTCTCATCACCCCTTTTCAGGGCGCTGAGAAGACGATCGCCACCGGATGCCAGCGCGATGACCAGGACCAGACTCAGCAGGCTGACGATCAGCGTGCGGTGACCGGAAGCTTTACGGAAACGGGTCACTTCCGGCTTACCGGGCGGCGTTTTCTGCTCCGGCTCCTGATATGCCATTGCCGCGCGGGCGCGTTCACGGGCTTCCGCTTCCCGTTCGGCGGTGGTTTTTTCCGGTTCGTCCGGGAAAGATTTGTCGGTCATTTTGCCTCCAGCGTAACGGACGGCGAAACGGTGTCACTGTTGGTCAGCGGGATACGCCCGAATCCGTCGTTTTCGATCCCCACCACTGAGCTCCCGTAGCGCAGAACCAGCTGCGGAGATGCCGGAACCACCATCACGGTGTAGTTGCCCCGTTTAACCGTTCCGGGCGTGACCGCCTGCTCCTGACCGTTAACCACCCGGAAAACGGAAGGCAGGGTTTTCGCGGGAGAAAAACCGATATAAGCAAAACGACCGTCATCCCAGGCAAAGTCCGGGGCAATGGAGGCTGAACCGGCGGCTACACGCCTGGTGTAGCGCCAGTTGCGCGGCGTGGCCGGATGCCGGAATGCCGACGCTATCCGCTGTCGGTCCAGCGCTTCCTGCTGTTGTTGCTGGCGGGTGGCACTGGCGGCGGCTGACTTTTTCCGCAGTTCGTCAGGATAGTGGTAGCGGATAATGAATGCCTGGGCGGGAGAGTCTTTATCCAGTACGTTCAGCTCCAGGCTGTAGTCGCGTTTCGATGTCACCACGAACAGGTTGGTTTTCCAGTCTTTTGCCGTCGGCAGAAAGACCTGGCTGATGTTGTTGCCGCTGGCATCCGTGACTGGCTGGGCGATGGGATTCGGGCTGACACCCACCCGGTTATCGCTTTTCGTCACGGTCCAGCCTCTGGGAAAACCCGCCTGCGCATCGATGACTGTTTCATCGTCATCAAATACCAGCATGGTGACGTAGCCGGGTCGGGTACTGACGACCGTGACGTTCTGGCTGTTGTACGTGACGTTCTGCATCCGGCTGTCATACGCGCTGCCGCGCGGTGTCGCCGAGCTCCATGCCACGCATGACGCCAGTAAACCCGTGAGGAGCAGAATGTGTTTCAGCATCATTCCCCCCTCAGCTCTTTGTCGCGCTGGTAGCTGGTGACGATAAAGCCCAGCGGGTTCACTTCGCGCTGGCTGTCGGTCAGTTGCCGGTGCGGGACGTAGCGGTATGTGAGGCGGATATTCCAGACATCCGTTTTCACGGAATTATCAGCAATACGGCGGATAGTGCGCTTGATACGCAGGGTTGCCAGATTATCCGGCCCGGTGGCAGGCGCATGCACATTGGAAATAATGTCGATATCAACAATATATTCCGCCTTGTTAAAAATCACGTCCGGTGCCTGGTCGCCGTTAAACCCGTCCAGATAGTCCCGGTTCACGCTGTCGCTGTTAAATAACTGCACGTCGTCATAATCACGCTGGAGGGAGAAATAATTATATCCTTCGCGGAGCCTGACATAGTGTGCTGCCAGTGAATGCGCCAGTGCCTTTTCAGACGAAATATCCCGCTCCTTTACGCGCGTCATATATTCATAGCGCCCGGTTTGTTTATCCACTGACCATAATTCAGTGTCGGTGGTTTTCAGCGGCAGCAGAATAATAATGGTCGCAATCGCCATTGCGGCCAGAATCAGTCCGGCAGCGGCCACCCGCCAGGCGGTTCTTCGGGAACGCTCTTCCTTTTCCAGCAGGATGGATTCAAAAGAGCGGGAAACATTAACAATGTTCTGAATATCAGACATGGTGAGTGAGCTCCTGAATGATGGCGGGGGAATTTACCGGCTCGGGTTCGCCGGATACCGGCGGAAGGTCGCCCTGATACTGTACGCAGCCCGTGAGCGCGCACAGCATCAGAAGGAAGATGCTGAATTTCATGGAAGTTCCTTATTACAGGGATGCAGAAATGCCGCACCGGTGGCGCAGGCCACGGCGTGACGGGGAAAGGAAATTAAGGGTCGGGAGGATTAACGGTGACGCTGCCGGTTCAGGCGTTTCATGCTTTCGATGGCGGCGGCGCGTTTCTGCCAGGCGCTCACGGTTTTACCCGCGCCTGCGCCAGTGAGTCTGCCGGTCGCCGCGGCGACGGCCATGCCGCCTTTCGCAGCCAGGCGGGCACCGCCCTTTATCCCCGGCCCGGCCAGGTCAGCGGATTTGTTCGCCAGTCCGGTCAGACCACTCATGGCCGCCCCCTGTAACACCGCCTGTACAGCGGCTCCGCTGAGGGCGCTGGCGAGCTTCGCCGAGAACCAGACCACCACACCCGCTGCAATCCCGGCCAGCAGGCACTGTGCCGCCAGCGTCACCATGTTGCTGACATTGGATGTCCGGGTCGCTGCATCAAGGATTTTATTCAGGTAATTGATGGCGATACGGATGGATAAGGCGGAAAACATGATCGTTAATATTGCCGCGAAAATCGTTTTCAGCCAGTTATCAAACATCGGCTTAAGAAAACCGTACAGCAGGCAGAAAATAAAGAGCGGCGCGGTGGTCGTCATTAACAGGATGATAATTTCAGCGAGCAGGTTGACAAAGGTGGCAGCCAGTAACAGAACGATCGCGCCGCCCCATACCAGCACTTCGGCAAAGCCACCATTCAGTTTGACGTAAGTCGAGGTGTCCATACTGAACAGTGTCTGCCCCAGTGTCTGTGCCTTTTCCCAGACGGTATCAAGCAGCGCCCAGACGTTATCATTGCCGCTGACACCGTCTTTGAGTCCCTGGATAGCCGCTACCGCCATATCCAGCCAGCCATCCCGGTTTAACGCAAAGGTGGTGATCAGCAACATTCGCCCCACATCCCAGACGACATCTTCAACCGGGGCCCGGAGTTTGCCAGCCAGCGTCTGATAACCGCGATACAGTATAAATAAGGTAAAAGAGCTGACGATGATAACGCTGATCATCGTACCGTAAGTGGAAGACTGACCTTCCAGTACGGCATTCAGTCCATCCATGATGTTTTTGTCCATACCCACAAAAATACCACCGGACATGGTGCCTCACCTGATAGATAAAGAAAGGAAATAAAAAACAGGGAGAATTCTCTGTTTTGCTGGAGGAGATATTATTGTGTGACGGATTTTCTCTTTTCGGCTTCTTGCTGAAAGAATGTCTCAAATTTTTCTTTTATTCCGGGTTTGCCAATTTGAGCGAACATAATGGCAGCCCGTTGAGCAAACTCGCAGTTATCGCTTGCCTCGCCATCCTTCAGGCATTGCGTGTAAACCGCATATGTTTCGTCAGGATGCTGCTTATACCAGGTTTCGGATTTGGTTTCCTTGCAGCCGGAAAGTAATATCACGCCTGAGAGTGTGCATAAGGTGAATAAGGATCTGACCACGGATAACCTCCTTATAAATTATTAAGGTCAGCAACAGGTGCCGATAGCTGCTGCTGTTCAAAGGCTTTCTGTCTTTGCTGTTCCAGCAATGTCGTTCGCTGTTCAGCCTGTCTGACAGACATCTCCCACTGATTTGTCAGCGCATTTAACTGTACGCTTTTCGCCGCGATGGCGTTAGCCAGATCCTGAGACTCTTTCGAATCCTGTGCATTCGATATACGGTCAGATAAGTCTGATATATCGCTGAGTGTGCTGTTGATCCTGTTTTCAACGTCAGTGGTATTCTCAATCGCCATTGCCTGATTGAGGATTATCTGTTTACAACTGTCGGCCAGGGCCTGAGACTTTATCCCTTCCTGTTCCTCGCTGCATACGCTGAATGATTTGTATTTACTGTAAAGGTTTTGCAGTTCAGAAGAATATGAACTGTTTTGCGTGGTCAGCAGATCATCCAGTGAAATACTGCTCTTACGGAGATTATCAATATCGGTTTTCAGGCTTCGGGCATCGCTGAGAAAACCCTGAATATCCCGCACGCCGGTTGCAGTAGCTAACTGTTTTTTATACGCATCAAGTTCACTTTTATAATGGGTAACCGTATCCTCCCATTGCTGTAATTTCTGCATCCACTGGTTAATGGATTCGGTATTCTGCACGGCGTCGAAAACCGGTATTCCGGCGCTGAACGTCTGCGTCGGGAAAAATAACGATAATGCCAGAAAGGTATATCTGGTACGCATATCAACGACCTCCGTATTAATATCAGATTGCCCGCTCAAGGAAGGTTTCTTTCCATTCATCAGGTCGCATACCGTCCTGATAGATGGCATCGAATATTTTCAGGTTGTCCTCACTGCCGCTGAGGAGCCGGGTGAGTTTACCCAGCCCGGACAGATCCATTTTTGCCAACGCCACAAACGGGCGGGTTTCCCCGGCCCGCAACGGTGTTTTCAGGATGACCATATAATGCTCGCCCGGATCAAGGTTCCTGACAGTCTCATAAACGCTGTCCGGCACTTTCATTTTCTCCACGTAATCCGCATGACTGGCCTTCGGGTTGGCGAGGAAAATCTGGGTGCCGCACTGTTCAATAATCGCCGGGGCGATGGGATGTCTGACGATTTCATCCGGTGACTGTGTTGCGGGGACGAATATGCCGTTCAGCTTGCGGATAACTTTCAGCATATTGAGCGAGAAACGGGAAAATTCGACATCGGACAGCCAGCGCCAGAACTCATCCATAAACATCACCAGGCGGCGACCGTCCAGCAGGCTGGTCACGCGATACAGCAGGTAAAAGGTCACGGGGCCGCGAATATCGTCATCATCCAGAAATTCGGTGCCGTCGATACCAACGTTATCGACATCGCTGATGGTGAAAGTATCAGCCTCGTTATCAAACACCCAGCCGAACTCGCCCCCCTGTGCCCACTGTTTCAGGCGGATACGCAGCCCGTTGGTGCGGGCGTCTGTGGTCGGCGGCTCCGGCAGCACTTCCAGCAGCCGGGTGATTCCGAACCGGCGGTACTCCGGCGGATAGTCCAGCATGATGGTGTCAACGGCGGCACTGATCCGCTCCTCATCGCGCGGATCGAGCGGCTTACCGTTGCGGCGGCACAGCATGCGCACCAGCCGTTTGATGAAACTGATGTTCCGGCGGGTTGGCTCCAGCGCAAACGGGTTGAAGCCGGTGGGCTCGCCGGTACGGATGCGGAAATAACGCCCGCCCGCCTGGCGGATCGCCATCTCCGCCGCCCGGTCCTTATCGAAATACACCGTGGTCAGCCGTTTGAGGGTGGCAGAAGGCGCAAACGACGCCGGGTTACGGTACTTCTGCATCAGTTGTTGCAGGATGGTCATCAGCAGGGTTTTGCCGGAGCCGGTTTTCCCGATAATCGCCGTATTTCCCGGCGTTTTCTCACCGGTGTCATCCCGTCCGGCCTGGCTGTCGTGAAGGTTCAGGTAATACCCGCCACCGCCGGGCGATGTGAGGATGGCGATGGCTTCCCCCCACGGATTGCCGCTGCGTTTGTGGGGATGGAAGTTATGCAGGCAGGCCATATCGGCAAAATTCTGGCTGCTGACGGCCACCAGTCGGGGACGCAGCGTATAGACGCCCGGCAGTTGCGCCAGATATGCGGCGGGCAGTGACAGGGTGGAGAGCGTCGTCATAATACCCAGATCGGCGAAGGGCTGGGCCAGAACGTTAGTGTCCTTCACCACCTGCCCGGCACTGTCTGAGGAGATCAGCAGGGAAAAGTGGAATTTACCGCACGACACATGCCCGGACTGGAGCAGGTCGCGCAGGACAATCAGCTCTTCGCGCTGGGAAATCGCGTCGTCGTCCGCTGAGTTCAGCCGTTTTTCCGCCAGCCGGATATGATCCTGCGCTTCATCCCGCGCCATGCAGGTAAAGGACTGCGTCAGAACATACTCGCTTTCGGCGTACAGCAGTGCGTCCAGCATACCGGTATGGGTTTCCGGGGAATAATCCTTAATCTCGAGGCTGCGGAAGAAGCGGGAACCGCTGACCGTCTGGCATTCACCGGTGTCGGTGGTGAAAAAGACGTCTGGCGTACTGAGCGTTTCATAAAATGGTGAGCGCGTTACGGCCACTTTCTGCCACTGGCCGGTAAGCAGACGATGAAAGAACGCCAGTTGTGAGGAATACACCCGCTCGTTTTCTTCATATATCCCCAGCGGCATTGCCATATAGCGGGATAACGCAGACTCCAGCGCGTCGCGGTATTCCAGCATGATTTTGAGCGCGTCCTCCAGTGCTGGCTGGCGTTTACCGGGCGGCTGCGCTTTCATGGTTTTTTTCTCAATCGCAGAGAACGGCGCGTAGCAGACGGTAAAAAACAGCCGGTGCCGCCAGAACGGTTTTTCTTTTACCGGCTGGTAATACCGCCGTGTTACCTCATCGGAAAAGGGAATACCCGAACGGGCTTCAAAAGTATCATGGTATTTTTCACGGAGCCGGTGAATATAGAATGTTACCGGCAGCCCCTCATACGAACGAATAACGTTATTCAGGTGCGTGGCCATCAGGGTCAGGTGATGTTCGTCTTCACATTCAAAGACTGTGCCGCCCAGCTCCCAGGTGGCAACAAAATCACGGTGACGATTTCTGATGACGTAGGGGTGAATATGGGAGGAATACGGAATATATTTATCCAGCGTAATACGCTCGTTTAATTTCATTTTCTGAATAAACTCCGAGACATCAACATTATCGTACTGGTTTGCCAGAAGGGCATTCGCGCCAAAATGGGTATTGGTGAAAAGCCGTCCACGGGTTTTAAACGCCAGCCAGAGCAGGCTGAAATAATGAATATCCTTTCGGGCTTTATTTTTCATTTCCGCCCAGGCAGGAATGAGCAGAACCGCCAGGTAATAGCTGACATAGACCGCCAGCAGGACGATGGCCCCGCTGACAAGAACGAACGGCACAAGAGGAATACCCATAATGGCGGCAGGCCGCGTAAGCGCTTTATTCAGCGTAGCCATCGTTGCCTCCCTTATGACGCCCAGTAGGCACCGAAGCCGGATGCACCGACAATCAGGATCGCGCCGATGATGACGTTACGCATGTCGTGCAGGCTCTTGCCGTCGAACAGCACCTTGTAGCCCACCCACATGGTCGCCAGCGTGATGGTGACGGCGGCCAGTCCCAGCAGGCCGGTCGAGGTATTGCTCAGTGTTTCATTGGCCTTGTTAAAACCACTGTCCGCCGCCAGCACCGGGGAAGACAGCAGCACGGAAACAACAGCGGAGTAACGGCGTTTACGCATGATCATTTCTCCTCATCAGGGATAACAGGGATAGCGCCGCGAATGACGGAACCGGGATAATGCAGGGAAGTCAGGATCGGCGCAGTGGCACCGGCAGGCTCGCCGCGCAGCACAACGGCGGGATAACGGACAGACGGCTGTGCGTTCCGGTCAGGGGCACGCTGCCGGTCTTTCCGCGTGGACGGGACGACATAGCCAATGCGCTGCACGTAGCTGGTCTGGTTAAAGGCGGATTCCGGCCGCTGGCCGGTTTCAAAGTTGCCGGAGTAGTAACAACTGAGCGCCCGTTTCAGTGTTCCGCCGCGCCGGTAACAGTCGGCGAGAATGCGCTCAAATACCGACAGATTGATGCAAGGGTTAAGCAGGTCGCTGGCCGTGACGCCGTAATGGCGGAAATTGATGCTGGTGATTTGCATCAGGCCGACCGAATAGCGTCGGCCCTGTGCAGCCAGCTGTCTGGTAAGGAGGATCGCCTCCGGCAGGCTCGAGGGGAAATGTGAAATCACGCCCCGGCTGTCTGGCAGGATTTCAGCAATGGCGTAGGGGTGGAAGCCGGATTCGACCCGTGCGACATCAAGTGACGTGGACGGGTGAATACTGGCGGCGCACTGCACCGCCAGTGCCAGAAAGGCAGTGGTGGAAAGCATGCTGGCCTCGCAACAGAGAGACCGGCGGCTTACAGAAAAGTACGCCGCCGGGTGAGAAGAAGAGAAAATGGATTAAGTGGCAGCGGCATCCTGTGAAATGTCGCTTTCTTCTCTCGGTTCGAGCAGTACCAGCCTGCCGGAAACCGCAATACCGGGTATCAGCACGATATTCAGACCGGGCTTGCCGTTATGCGCGAAGGCCACGCCAACTTTTGTCCAGTACGTGTTTGTTTCGCCCTGCACATCGGGCTGGCTTTCCTGGGTAACAAAGACGTGATAAGCGGGTTTTCTCATGGAATTTCCTTTGATCAAAAACAGTAAATGAAATAAACCAGTCACATCCCGGTTCTGCATTCCGGTTTTAACGGGTCAGCGAGAACATTCAGCGGCACCCTGAATTGTGGTTACGTGACAGCCCGATCCATTTTGTTAAAGAGCAATACCCTGTCAGGACGAATTAATGTCCATAGGGGCGACTAATGCTGTAATGGCGTTCTCAGATTCGAATATCTGGTGAGGGATATAAATGAGAAACTCAAAACAAAAAGAAGAGAGAAAAATAGTGGAGTATTTAAGATGCAGTGAGAATAATGAGGATTTAAAAAACACGAGAGAGTGGTATTAACATTCACCGTGAATAATAAAGACATGCAGAGATATAACATCTCTACACGTCCTTTTTATCCTGTCAGCGGCTACTACGTTCAAGTTTTTCCTGACATTCCGTACAGGTGGTTACACCCGGCAGTGCTTGCCGTCGCTTTTCTGGAATGGGTTTACCACATACACGACAGTGAAATAATGATGGTGTCGACCCCGGCTTAAAACGACTCTGTTCAATCATCTCCTCCAGGCGCTGCTCATTAAATTCCTGATCGCGATCGATCTCATCCGGCATGTGGTGCCCTCCTGTTAGCGGCAACTTCCTTTTCACAAAGCGTGATACGTCTCCATACCATGGTGAGTGATAGTCCCAGGGAACTTGGTAGCAGGAGTTCAGTAACCTGCATCATGGCCATCAGCGCGTCGGGGGATTCAAGGCTTTCCACCCGGCACTTCTGCCATTGCCGCCAGATCTCGGCATCTGTCTCTTCATCCGGCTCAGGTGTACGTCCATATGGCACGCTGACACCAAGCAGCCGTCGGCGAAGGCAGACATCATTAGACGTCAAGCCAAAGTAGTGGTTGAGCAACGCGATAGAACCGCCCAGCCGGATAGCCCGGTTAATCTGCTGCTGTTGTCGGTATTCCTGTCGGGCCTGCGCCAGTAAATGATGCAGGACATCATGGCGGACACTGACCGAAACAAAGGGAGCCGTCGCCCGGCTGACAGCAAACAGTTCATCGAGTGATAACTGATTAAGAGCATTCATTTCGTCGAAAGTGAATCCGAGGGACTCGCAGTGACGAATATCCCCAACTTTCAGAGCGTGCAACGCATCAGTTAAGATGGTGTAATTAATTAATGGAATCATTCTGTTATCTCCTCAATCTATATGGAAAAGTTGAGCAAATAAACGGACATTTTTAACTGTTTGAACGTCCGGCCAATTTAAGGCTGATCCATTCATCAATTTCCGATTCGAGCCAGGCCACACTGGCCGGGCCAATTTTTATTGAACGTGGAAAGGTTCCATTTTTCATATACAGGTAAATTTGAGAGCGTTTCAAACCGGTTTTTTCTTCGACCTGTTTTAAACGTAATAACTGATGTGATGTCATTGTATTCTCCTATTGTGGAATGACTGGTGCATGTCCAGAGAAAATAAAAGAACACAGCAGTAAGCTTAGGAAAAGCCGATAGCACCTTATTACTGATGGGAAGATCCTTAGTACGGTTTTGTAGTGAATAAATAATAAGTTATTAGTTGTATAAGGATGTGGAGAAGGATAGTTGTGCTGCTGTGTAGTTTTCAGCGTTTCGCTGGTGCAATGGTGTCATGACTTAGCGTGATAATGAGGACAATAAAAAGATGCGGTTAAATACATTCATTGTGAATTTCAGTCAGGGGGGGCGTTACCACTCTGGCGGTAATGCGCTATGAAGCATCGCCATAGAAGTGTTCTGTGTGGTCGAAACATATATGCTCAACTACTTCCTTAACACAATGCTGAATTGATTGTGCTTCCCGATCATGTATAGACCGATCCAACAGATATAATAAAGTCCTTTGATTCTTGTTATCGTTAAGGCGGCTGAGGCAATATAGTCTTGGCTGGAGGTTCCATGCCGTAAAGATTCTGTAGTGTGATCCCCCGCACAGGGAGACGGATATGGCAGCTCTATGACTCACCTATGGTTTTTTGGATAACCTGATGTCGCTAAATATCGGTTAAGTGTGCGCTTGTTTTCCGTTCGGCAAAATAGTGCGCGGGTGTACTTCCCATTGTTTTTTTGAACATGGTGATAAACGCATTAACCGATTCATACCCCAGATTAGCTGCAACATTCTGAACCGAAACGCCGCTAGCCAGTTCCCGGAGAGCAATTATCAGTTGCAGTTGCTGACGCCAGCGTCCGAACGTCAACCCGGTTTCGCGCAGCATTAAACGCGCGAGAGAACGCTCGCTAAGCGCCAGTCTTTTTGCCCATGTTTTGAATGTGCTTCGGTCATCAGGTTGACTGACCAGAGCATCGGCCATGGCGCGGATTTTAGGATGCGACGACACAGGGAGGCTCAGTTTCTGCTGAGGCATGGTGGCTAATTCATCAAGTGTTACTCTGGTCAGTCTGGCGAGATGGCTTTCTGGTGGGTATCCGACGCCCTCGCGGGTTAAACGGGCAACAAGTTCTTTAATCAGACTGGAAATTGCCAGAGTACAGCATCGCTCCGGCAACGCGGCGGCTCCGGGTTCGATAAACAGATAGTTGAGATGCGCATTCCAGGTAGCTTTGGCGCTGTGCGGCACTCCCCCAGGGATCCAGACGGCACAATCAGGCGGCACGATCCAGATATCATTTTCGGCGCGACAAATGACCGCCCCATAGAGGGCAATAATCAATTGCCCTTTGCGGTGCGTATGCACAGGCACTTCGGCCGCGTAATCGACAAAATCCAGATGACGCGCGACTGCGGGACAGGGGGTGGCATCCGGATCAAACAGCGTATTGGCGAGTGGGGGTAACATAGATTGGCAACATTTAGGTATTTTTTGACAGAATAGAGTATTTAAGTGGATATGCAAGCCGGTAATAATTTCCGGCATGAAAAAAATTAACGCGAGTTACTTTCATTTTTTACACACGATATGCCAACGTCTTCGCGGTATGGCTTCTCCTTCACTACTGAATGATGCGAACGCTCTGCTCTATTCCGCGAAGAGTTTTGCCGCAGCGATGCTCGCATACTACATTGCACTGTCAATTGGCCTGGAGCGGCCTTCCTGGGCAATTATCACCGTGTATATTGTTTCCCAAACCTCCGTCGGAGCATCGCTGAGCAGAAGTCTGTATCGTCTGGTGGGAACGGTAGTCGGCGCGGGCATAACGGTATTAATTGTACCCACGTTCGCGAATTCCTCCGTATTTTGCAGCGTGATATTGACAGGCTGGATTACCTTCTGCCTCTATTTATCCTTGCTGGAACGCACGCCCCGGGCCTATGGTTTTGTCCTGGCTGGTTACACTGCGAGTCTGATTGGCTTCCCTGCGGTATCCGATCCTGGCGCGATTTTTGACATCGCTATCACTCGGATACAGGAAATCATGATCGGTATCTTCTGCGCGGCACTTATTCATCGCTATGTATTGCCCGCGCGCATCTCAGGCCAGTTCAACAGTAAATTGTCGCAGACGCTACTCGCGGCGCGACAGCGTATCGCAGAGACTTTAGCAGGCAAACCCGACGCTGCTTCCGGGCCGCTGCATATGGCACTGGCATTACAGTTCCTGCAGGGTATCAGCCATCATGTCCCTTATGATTTTGCGTTCTCTGTACCGGTCCGGCAAGCGAGAAAAAGGCTTCATGACAGGCTTGCGCGATTAGTCATTGTTAACTGTGAGTTACGCGACCGTTTAGCGCTGATAGCGACGATACCTGTCGATGTGCAAATTCTGCTGGGTGATGTTGAGGTCTGGTTGGCCTGCAAAGATGAAGGAAAATTCAAAAGCGAGGGTGAAGCGCTCAAAAAAAGCAGTGAAAAATTACTGCAGCGCTATTCAGTGTATGAGCTGACGCTTGAAGAAGCGCTGCGTGTAAGTTTTATGCGCTACCTGTTAGAGGCCATTGTCCTTGTGCAGCAGTGCTATCGTCTTTCGGACGCCATTCATCACGCGAAGCAGACGCCTGCGCAATCGGAAAAGAATACCGTGAGAGGGTATGTATTCCACCGCGATTCTCTCACTGCTGCCCGCACCGCTCTGGGCGCTTTCACCATCATTCTGAGCGGCTGCATGGTGTGGATTTTCTCGGCATGGCCTGATGGCGGTACGGCGGTTTCTATCCTTGGCGTTTGTTGCACACTGTTTGGCGGCTTCGATACGCCTGCCCCGCATATTGTGAAATACATTATCGGCTCCTTCTGGGGCGTTGTGATAAGCCTGATCTACAGTTTCGTTCTACTACCACAAGTCAGTGATTTTATCGTGCTGGTAACGGTTTTAGCTCCGATCTATCTGCTGGCTGGATCGCTCCAGGCCAGACCGCCTACCACGTTTATGGCGATGGGGATCACACTGACGCTGCCTATTTTGTGCGAGCTGGGTGCCCACTACAGCGGGGATTTTGCCGTGGCGGTGAATACCGCAATCGCACTATTTTCTGCAACTGGCTTTGCGGTATTCAGCATGGGCTTTCTGCAAACTGTACAGGCAGATGCGGCAATAAATCGCCTGCTTCAATTATGTCAGCGCGATATTAACCGCAGCGTGAAAGGTGTGCTGAATACTGATGAAACTCTCTGGATCAACCTGATGATCGATCGGGCTGCGTTGATACTGCCGCGTTTGCAGCGCAGCGGACAGTCACCGGAACGGGCACATCATTTGTTGTACGCCCTGCGCATAGGGCTGTGTGTAATGCGATTACGCCGATGTGATGCGCATGCGAACAAAGAAATAAAAGAAGTACTCACCCTTCTTACACACTCGACAGATATTGACACCTTACTTCAACGGATCGCCATTCTGACTGAGCGCAGCTTGAGCGTAACAGATGAACTATCGCGACATTATGTCGATCAACTGGTTGATCTTTACTGCGCATTAAGCGTTCAGAAAATGGAGCCTGCTAATGATCAATGATTTCAATATTGAGGGCGTTTTTGTACCCGGTCTGTTGGTAATTGCCCTCATTGCACTGACATGTACGCTATTTATCGTACATATCTTGTCATTCAGCAAGGGTTACCGCCGCTTGCCCTTTAGACCGATGATCGATTTTTCCGTCTTCATTATTACTTTTTACCTGCTGCTGCAGGGGCTGACCGAACTGGGGTTTTTTAAATGAAATCGTTACTTTCTCTACTGGGCCGCTACGTGCTGACGCTCAGCGCTGTGGCGGTGGCTACGCTTTTGGCTTTTATTCTCTGGAAACATTATGCGCAAACCCCCTGGACCCGCGATGGTCGAGTTCGTGCGGATGTGGTACAGATTGCGCCGGATGTCTCCGGACCGGTGCTGAATGTGGCCGTCCGCGATAATCAGTGGGTTAATCGGGGCGATGTGCTCTATTCCATTGACCCGCACTGGTTGAGGTTGGCCGTGGTCAGCGCACAGGCTGATGTTGAGGCGAAACGTCATGAAATGCTGATGCGCCAGGATGCGGCGAGACGACGCTCTCAGATTAAAGGGGTAATTTCCAGCGAGGATTTACAACAAACAGCCAGCGCAGCCAGCGTCGCTGCGGCTAATTACCACGGTGCACTGGCTGCGCTGGACCTTGCAGAGCTTAACTTATCGCATGCTATTGTTCGGTCTCCGGTTACGGGCTATGTCACACATTTGCGGCTTCGCCCTGGTGACTATGCCACAGCGGGAGAAACTAAAGTTTCCATCATTGATGCCCATAGTTTTTGGGTGGTTGGCTATTTTGAAGAGACTAAGTTGCAACATATCCGCACGGGAAATACTGCACACATTACGCTGATGGGATTTAAGCCGGTGATCACGGGTCATGTTGAGAGCATCGGACGCGGAATAGATGATAACAATGACGAGACCGGGGGGCTTGGCCTGCCTAATGTCGAGCCAACCTTTAGCTGGGTGCGGCTCGCGCAGCGTATCCCGGTTCGGATTCATATTGACAGATTGCCGGAGGGAATTGAATTGGTGGCTGGACTGTCTGCGAGTATATCCATCACACCATAATAAAAAGTATGGTCTCTATTGAGGATTTATGCAGAACTTAGGGATTGTCAGCTCTTGATCTATATGCCTGATGAGAATGTGTTTCTGTTAGAGTAATTCTGAGGTTTCGGTTATGAAAAACAGGAAAGATATTGTAAATGACTTAATTGTTTGGATAAACAAAAATATAGAGATGCCACTAAAAATTGATGATGTGGCTATCAAGTCCGGATATTCAAAATGGCATTTGCAGAGATTGTTTTTTTCTGAAACAGGGCAGAGTCTAGGAGGTTTTATCAGAGAGAAAGAATTATATCTTATTTTAGAAGCTGTTATCACAACAAATGAATCTTTGATAAACATCGCGATGCGATTTGGCTTTGACTCTCAGCAATCATTAACCAGGGCATTTCGAAAAAGATATAATGTCCCACCACACCGGTATAGAAAAAATGCCGTAAATATTAAAAGCAAGTCTTCTTTGGAGTAAGGTAATTACTCGTATCATAAGGTGAGCTTTTAAATCTTTAGTAACTATCTGGATTATGGACGGGGTTCATCTGGTAATCATGGTCTTAGTACCTCAGTTATAGATTTATTGAACGAAATGAAATCACTCATTTATTTCATTGAAAAGAATCTAAGTCTTCCTGTGCAATGTATGCTTTCGTGTTTTTGCATGTGTAATGTATTGGTAAGTAAATTCGTATTCATTAATTGGAATATAATTACGAGCCCATGTATGTATTTAATGATTGGATAAATTAAGGTTAATCTATTTCGTGCATTTTGGATTCGATCGAACCTATGCAATTCGACTAAACCCTCCTTTAATAAGGAGTGGCTTTAATGTATATGCGTGGTTGCGAGCATTTAAGTACTGTTTTGCTTTTACTTTTCTAATGCTTGATAATTGATGATATGTATTGATACCAGTAGTACAGAAATACAATGTCCCTTGAGGTGACAAGGAAAAAAGAGTCAAAAAAACTAATTATGTCCGTATTACTGATTTTAGAGTCCTTAATACGGACATTTGGGTTTGGTAAAATTCACTTGCGTCAATCCGACATTGATGTGGGGGAACCGCGTACGAGTGCAGTTTTTAACGTATCACCACTGAGCCTGTCGGTAATGCCTTCGTCAGATGCCCATTGTTCGAAAATAGATAGTAGTTTGTACGGTTTACTAATTAATGGACGGATGACTTCATTGTTTTTACAGGCCAGCCAGAAAAAACGAGATAGTGGTGTTGATATTCGCGTTGCAGATAATGAGGGCACTCTGCTATTGGTTATGATGTCAATGACTTTATCAAGTTCAGCATGTCGAATAACAAACCAGGCATCCCGAGGTAAAATATGAGCCGGGAAATACTCTTTCCCCAGGTAATTATTTATCCTCTTTGAGAATATCTCTTTATGTACATATGGTGAAATGTTTTTAGGGAGTTGCATAATTTTTTGTGTTATTCTTTCTTCCCATGTCATTTTATCGAATAGTTGAAATGGTTCTCCTTGTAAGCTAACTGTTATGCCATGATTAAAATCAATAGCTCCTGTTACAGGTAATGGTATTTTAAGAGATCGGGAAAGTAATTTTTGCACTAGAACATATTCATATCCAATCAATAGAGTGTCAATCACTCTCTCTGTGGGAATGATATATTTGCCAGTAGTGCTAACAATAAAATTATGTCCTTCAATAAACGCTTTTTTGTCAAGAAGGCATAAACGATTTATTGATGACATATCACATGGTCTGAGCCTTACTTTGTAGCTCGATCTCTGTATTTTTCGTAATGTAATTGGCGACTGAAAGTAAATAGAGAGATGAATGCTGCCATGTAATGCATGCCTGTAAATGTCACTTTTTTTTAATTTTCAGTCCTTTTTTATTTATCACTTCGACTGCTTCACGGATAGTCAGCCAGTCAGGCGAACTATAGTTTGTATTTGATAGTGTTTGTTTTTTTGACATAGTGGTTTTCCTCTATTTCTGTTTTTTAAAAAAAATACCATGAATTTTCCAGTGAAATTAATTTCATGGTGCGGGATCTATTACGTTATAATATTTGGATTATATTGATACGGGGGCTTCTTAGCGTTTCAGTCCCCCATATCCGGCCTCATATTTCGCAGTGATTGAAAAGAAGAACAAATATCAGGTTAAACTAATTCAATTCTCAAACATTATTTAAGTTGAATGGAAGACATTACATAAATCTGTCTGCTCCGCCTGATGCTTCAATTGTCTGTCCAGTAACAAACTGATTCCTCCCAGAAAGTAGGAACGTAGCAATTGCAGCAATATCTTCAGGAAGTCCAAAGCGGCCCACAGGCGTTTTCTCTTTACCCAGTAATGCCATTACCTCTTCGTCTGTTCTGTCAGCCAGTTCAGGACGACGATTGCGAACATTCGGTAGCATGTTCTGCGCCCAGTTATCCGTCGCGACAGCACCCACTCCGATCGCATTGACCAGAATGCCATCCGGAGCCACGCTAAGTGCTAAACTACGGGTCAGGTTGTTGATAGCGGCGCTCAGTGCGTGTGAGACGGTAAGTTGCGGATTAGGGTAGATACCGCCAATGGATGAGATATTGACAATACGCCCCCAGTTTCGTCTCTGCATCCCGGGGATGATTACCTTACAAAAACGTCGCATGGCGGAGAATTTGGTCTCAGTCATTATCTGCCAGTCTTCTTCCGAAGTGGTTAACAGCGTGCCCGCATGGGCTCTTCCGGCATTGTTCACCAGTAAATCAATACGCTGAAAAACTTTTTCCGCTTGTTCAACCACTAAAGAAGGTAGTTTGGGATCAGTCACATCCCCGGCAATAGGCAGCACCGAAACACCGTATTTCTCTGAAATTTTTTTCGCAGCAAGAATCAGCTCAGGTTCTCGTCTGGCCACCATGACTAAATGCACACCATTCACGGCCAATTCTTCACAAATGCTGAAACCAATTCCGGTATGGGCTCCAGTTACCAGAGCCACTTTTCCAGTCAGTTTTAAATCCATTTGTTGCTCCTCAAGTTAAGCACAGTCAATAACATGAGCAGTATTAGTAACAAATCTCTTTTTCAGGAGCTTGTGCATCAGAATTCAGATGTCTGAAAAAAGCGGTCAAAGAGTTGGGTGTCGCCTTTGCTTATACTCCAGACAATATTGAGTTTAGTGCCAGGAGTGGTCAATGCGTTCGGACAATCACGAGCTTTCTTCTACCAGGATTCTTATGCTGGGGATTATTTGTTGTATTGTTGTGGCTAATATTTATTTTAATCAATCTGTCCTGAATTTAATTGCCGGATCCTTTCCCAATGAATGGGGAGCTGTTTCTTTGATCCCCATGGTCACCCAGGTAGGCTATGCGGTGGGCTTATTCTTTCTGATCCCCCTTGGCGATTATATTGAACGTCAGTGGCTTATCCTGCGTCAAGCGCAGGTGCTTTTCCTGGCAATGATCGGCATGATGTTATCCCCAACGGCGACAGTGTTGGTGTTCTTCTCCTTCCTTACCGGGATGGCTGCAACAGTAGCTCAACAGATAGTGCCGCTTGCCGCCTCGCTCTCAAGAACTTCTGCACGAGGTAAAACCGTTGGTACGGTGATGAGCGGTGTCCTGGCAGGTATCCTTGCTGGCCGGGCTATCGGAGGCCTTATTGGTCAGTATTTCGGCTGGCGTGGCGTCTTTTTATCCGGCGCGATCATGACATTGCTGGCTATATTTTTCATCTTACGCATTTTGCCTACTCAGTCGTTGTCAACGCCAAAGTTTAACTATCTGGCGGTATTACGTTCATTAGGACTGCTGTGGAAAAACGAGCCGCAGGTGCGTGGTGCAACTCTTACACAAGCAATGCTGTTTGCCTCCTTCAGCGTGCTGTGGACCGTGCTCCCTTTCTGGTTAGCTCATCGCTACGATTACGGTGCAGGGATAACCGGCGCCCTAGCTGCTTTGGGGTTAATCGGTATTCTGTGTGCGCCTCTGGCGGGAAGTTTCAGCGATCGTTAGGGACCATTCCGAATGGTTGTTTTTGGTGTGATACTCATGCTGCTAGCCTGGACTGTTTTTTGGAGATGGAACAGTATTGTGGGTATGGTGGTGGGCATTCTACTACTGGATGCGGGTGAGCAATGTGTACTGATAGCTAATCAGCACACGATTTATTCTTTGCGTCCGGATGCCAGAAACCGTCTTAATACATTATTTATGTGCGTTATGTTTATTGGCGGAGCATGTGGCTCACTGACTGCCACCTGGTTATGGGAGACAACTCATAGCTGGGCGCTGATTTCTTCAGCAGGGGGCGGACTCGTGATCATGGGGATGTTGATAGCCGTAAAACGTAAATATTCAGGCCCCTATTCGGGCACATAGCGCAATAGCACTTCTTACATCCGTCGCATTGTCTGAGTCATCAACATCATGTAAAGCGTCCTGTATCAATTGTTTAGCAGCCCATTTTTCCCCGGCTTCAGCCTGCAATGTCGCCAATGAATAAGCAATACGGAGGGCCCAGCCATGAGCCTGTTGCTGACGCGCTTTGTCCAGGGCCTTCTCCAACAGCAGGCGTTGCTTCTGAGGAGGTAATTGAGTGGCAGAAAGACGCATCAGCTCAGGCGTGCACCAGTTTTCATGATCCTGGCGGGTGGCTCTCAGCGATAACCCGGTATCAATTTCTGACAACAAGGGGGAATATTGCCAATCTAATCCCATCGCCCGCAACGAGCTAAACAGTGTGGTTTGACTAACATCGGTATGACTGAACTGTTTGGCCCAAACAAGAAACAGCTCGCCGTATGTCTTCCAGAAATATAAATCATGCCTTTTTGCCAGATGAATAAGCCAGTTTGCGGCCTTTATAACCCAACGCGGATTACGATCCAGTGCTGCTGTCATACAAGCGCCTTCAGCCAGTGCACAGCAAAGAGAACAGACATGCTGCAAACGAGCGGCTTTTTTAACACCGCGCCATGCCATCTGTTTCGCGGCCTTATACTCACCCTGTAACCAGAGTAAACGAGACAGAAAGGCCTGACCGGCGCTCTCTTGATCAAGACCAAAACGGAAAGAGTGACTTAATTCGCCATGTTCATACCAGTCAAGAGATTGCTGGAGATAATCACGCCCGACATAATGACGCCCCAAAAAATGCAGGGATACACCGAGAATACGCAGCCCGGTTGCCATCGCCTCCTCGTCACTAATGGACCGTGCCAGCTCGCACATAGATTGCGCATGCTCAAGCGCTTTATCCAACTCGCCAGTACGCAGATAATACAACCATAATCCGTAATGAGCCTGTAAACGTATTTCTTTGTCGTCGAGCTTTTCTGCAAGTGCAAGCGCGGTTTTCCAGGCTGAATGTGTTTCAGGCGTAGGGCCTTTTGCCCAGGTTGACGCCTTACCTGCTACAGCGCTGAGATTCATTCTCTGGCGTAGCGTTAATACTACCCGAGAAGTATTTTCATAAAGCAAAGGATAGATATGGCGCTGACATTCATCGTAGAGTGAATATTCAATCCAAAAAGGGGTCATCGCTTGTAAGATCTCAAGCCCCTTAGAGGGAGCGGCCCCTTCAGCCAACGTTTGCTGTAATATGCTCCGCAAATCATTAAGCATATGGCTATAACGTTCACGCCACTGTCCCGTTGGCAGCATAAACCAATCACCTTGGGCCTCTTCTACCAGAACTTTATAATAACCGGTAAAACGGGCTTCAAGAACAGTATATTCACCCTGTTGCCTGAGTTTATCGCATGCGAACTGGCGCATGGTTTCCAGCAGGCGGAAACGGGTCTCTGGTACCTGAGTACTGACCTGAATCAGGGATAAAGACAGCAATCTTTGCAGATCGTCAACAACCTGCCAGCGATGCTTGTCTTTAATCAGCAGAAGGTCACTTACTGATTTCACACTGAACATATCGGTATAGATCCCCAGAGAGCAAAATAATCTTTGTTCACGAGTGTTGAGTAACTGATAAGTCCACTCCAGCGTGGTCAGTATTTTCTGATGTCTGGGCACCAGAGAGCTGTGCGTATTGCTCAATAGCTGGAAACGGTCTTCCAGTCGGCTATAGATCTCTTTGACACTCATGACTGGCAGACGGGAGGCCGCAAGTTCAATCGCCAACGGCAGACCGTCAAGATGACGGCATAACTCGCCAATCAACGACAGTTCGCTGGCTGATGGATGGAAATTATGTCGGTTGGCCTGCCCACGTTCGATAAAGAGGCGGACACTGTCAAAAGTCAGTAACTCGTGGGTATCAGCCTCTTCGCTCTCAGGAACTTGTAATGGCGGTAGTAGATATTGTTGCTCGCCGGCAACCTGTAACGCTACCTGGCTGGTCAACAACAGTTTTATATGGGGAGCCAGGCGCAGGAGCAACGTAATCACTGGTTCCAGTTCACTAATTACATGTTCACAGTTATCAATCAGCAGTAAACATCGACGCCGTGCAAGCTGTTGCCGTAAATCGGCATCATTATGAATGGCAGCTAATGGAAGATGGAGCGCTTGTGAAATAACAGATAGCAAGCTGGATGCTTCGGTGATATGCGCCAGTTCAGCCACACATATTCCATCAGGAAAATGCGAGTGTGTAAGGCTGACGACTTCCCATGCCAAACGAGTCTTACCCACGCCCCCTGAGCCTGTAACCGTCACCAGACGGTATTGATCCAATAAGGTGCATAATTCCTGCACAGCTTTATCACGCCCCAGAATCGATGCGAGAAAAGGGGTAACAGCGGGCTCAGGTATTTCTGATTTAGAGAGCGGTTTAGTTGGCAATTTGTTGATATTAAAGCGATAACCACAACCAAATTCAGTAATCAGTAGATGGCGGTCATGTCCCAGTATGCGGCGTATAGCAGAAATTTGTGCCTGAAGATTATTTTCTTCGACGATTTCATTTCCCCACACTTGAGTAAGTAAAGATTCTTTACTTACCGCTTTACCTCCAGCACTCACCAGAACAACCAGAACATCAAAAGCTCTGGCAGAAATTCTTACTGGCTTACCCCGATGTAACAGAATCCTTAGCTGTGGCCAGATTTGCCAGTCAGCAAAGTGAATCTCATCAATTGATATCATGGTGTTGAGATCTTCTGTTTTGAGCATCACGAACTCTCGGTATGGAGTAAGCCATTTCTAACGAAAGTGGTCATCAGAATCAGGCTACATGTTGAATGTGCTGCATCGGCGTATAACTATTCAATACCACTTTTACCGTTAATGATTATAAAGCCAATAGTGCTATGTGGCATAGCTTTGCGATCAAGCTGGTGATGAAAACTGAATTTCGACGAACGATCCACGCTGACAATAAGACGACGATTGGCATCCAACGAAGCGATCAAAGGCTAATTATTGCGATGCCGGTCAGCACCACCACTGCACCGGCAATCCGGCGTGCCAGATGATTTTCACGAAAAAGCCAGTACGAAAGAAGGGAGCCGACAATAATGGATGTTTCCCTGAGAGGAGCGACGAGTGCCAGTGGCATGCTCTGCATGGCTGTCAGTACAAGGATATAGGCAAGGGGAGAGCATACAGCAATGATAAGGATTGGGATGATATCCACACGTACAGCAGTTGGAATGCGATTTCGTCGCCGCATCGCACCAGGGGTAAGAATCAGACTCTGTAGCAGGAGTGTGCTGGCGTAGTAGCGCACTGGATCCAGGTGCAGAGAGATTACCGAATAACCGTCCCAGAGTGTATAGCCAGCGATGGCGGTGCCTGTCGCTGCCCCCCAAAGCATTCCCTGTAGTGGTCGGCTTCCGCTCCTGAACGGATTGCCGGTGACAACGAAAATACCAGCGATAACGATAAAAGCGCCGAGTAAAGCGCCTGGTGAAATCCGTTCTCCCATGAGAAGGGTTGCAAACAGTATCGTCAGAACTGGTCCACTTCCTCGGGCAATCGGATAAACAACACCCAGTTCGGCGCGCTCGTAGCCAGCCTGCAAGATTAGAGAATAAGCGATATGAAGTGCAGACGAGATAACTGCGCCGACAGCGAGTCTCCAGTCGAGTTCCTGTTGTCCCTCAACTATCAGAATGAGGCTGAACGGGACCCACAGCAATGATGAGGCACAGCTGTACGCCCAGACGAACACAAGAGTGTCTTCCCTCTTGTATTTTGAGGCTATATTCCATACTGCATGAGCTACCGCAGCAGTAAGAATCATTGCTACCGTGCTGAACTGCATCAGGACATATCGGGCAAATCAATACCCGCCCGTTCAGCCCGGCGACTTTGTTCTTTATCCCGCAGAGTGAGAGCAGCGACCAGCGTATCAATAACGACGAGCTGGGCCAGTCGACTCCCGGCAGCGGCCATCTGTGCCGGGAGTGGCATTCCGCCAACAACGAGCGAAACGTTGGCGAGTGTCGCCAGTGGGGTATCGTACTGGTTAGTTATTGCAATAAGCGATGCTCCTGCCGAGGATGCTGCATCAGCGATGGAGAGTGTGGATGATGTGCGCCCTGTTGAACTGACGACGATGATGACATCGCCTGGACCGAGTAGACGAGCAGCAATCATCGCTGATAAATAATCCTGGATACTGACGGTTATCACACCCGCCGTCCGCAAACGAAAGACCGCATCAGCGGCAACCGTCGCAGAGGGACCAGCACCAAATGCAAATACCTGGCGTGCGCTCTGGATTAAATCGACCGCCTCATCAAGTGCGGAGATTTCGATAGCACCGCTGAGCGCAGTCAGTGCGTCTACACCAGCACGAATTGATGTTTCCAGCACTGATGCCAGCGTCGCATCCGCTGTAAGAACTTCAGGCGGGGCAAAGAATTGGGCAGTGCCACGAGCCCGGGCAATCTCTATCTTAAGTTCAGTGAACCCGGTGAACCCGATCGCTCGTGCAGCGCGTATTACTGTCGGCGGTGATACACCAGCACGGGTGGCAACCTGTGCTGCCGTGCTTGTACCGACAAATAAAGGATCGACAAGCAGGAGATCGACAACTTTAGCCTCACTTGCAGCGAGGTCGCCGCTTCGGGCGTGAATGCTGCCAAGCCATTGCTGTAACCGCTGCTCACCTTCTGAAATTCTATTACCATTTTCTTTATTCATATGTAATATATTACATGTCCTTTGGGAAGGGCACAACCACCACGTAATTAGATTCTGTTGCAAGGAGTCCACATTCATGAACACTGAAATCAATACAGTTGTTGCTGTTTTAGGTCCAGGTGCCATCGGCACAACAGTCGCGGCGGCGTTACACGAAGTCGGCCGCACACCATTGCTGTGTGGACGTACTCCCCGCGATCGCCTGACCTTGCAAGATGGCAACCGCTTTATCACCGTACCCGGTCCGGTACAGACGAATCCGGCACAAATCACTCGCACGGTTGATCTTATCTTTCTGGCAGTCAAGTCCACACAAATCGACGCGGCAGCAGAATGGCTCAGGGCGTTGACTGGCCCGGAGACGGTTATATGCGTGCTCCAGAATGGGGTCGAACAGTTGGACAGGCTCGCTACGTACTCTCTGCCCGGACAGATCGTTCCCGCTGTCGTGTGGTTCCCTGCTCAAGCGCAGTCCGATGGCTCGGTACGCTTGCGTGGTGAGGCGCGCCTCAGCGTGCCAGACGCACCAGCTTCCCGTGTAGTGGCCGCAGCGCTGCAAGGCACGTGGTGCTCCGTAGATCTGGCCGCGAATTTCAGCTCCCTGGCCTGGCGCAAGCTGATGCAGAATGCGGTGGCTGGACTCATGGCACTCACGCACCGCCGCTCAGGCATGTTTGGCCGTGCTGATATCGCCAGGCTTACGCTGGCTTATCTGCAGGAATGCCTGGCCGTGGCACGTGCAGAGGGCGCTGAACTCGGAGACGAAGTGCCGCAGGAGATCCTCGATAAGTTCCGGGCGGCTCCTGCAGACATGAGCACCTCCATCCTCACGGATCGAGAAGCTGGCCGACCGCTTGAATGGGATATCCGCAACGGCGTCATTGCGCGTCGCGGCCGGGTTCACAGCATTCCAACGCCGATCAGCGACATCCTGGTACCGCTTCTTGCGGCTGCGAGCGATGGCCCTGGTTGATCTTAAAGCCGATGATTGCACTCTTACTTCTCTTCTTCGTCGCTCTCGGTGCCGGAGTACTCAGCGGTGTCGTCGGCACTGGCTCGTCGTTAATCATGCTGCCCGTCCTCGTCGCCACGTACGGGCCACGGATTGCTGTGCCTGTTATGGCGATCGCCTCCCTTTTCGGCAACATCGGACGGGTGATTGTCTGGTGGCATGAGATTCGTTGGCGACCGGTGTTTGCCTATTCGTTGGCGGGAGTTCCTGCGGCTGTTCTCGGGGCGCACACGTTACTTACGATTTCTCCTGGCACAGTGGAGGTATTCCTGGCAGCTTTCTTCCTTGCGATGATCCCGCTGCGCCGTCTCATCAGACGATCGAACCTCCACTTGAATCTCTGGCACATGAGTTTTGCCGGGGCGATTGTCGGGTTTCTGACCGGATTCGTGCTGTCCACCGGGCCGCTCAGCGTGCCGGTATTTACCGGGTACGGAATGAGTGGAGGCGTATTTTTGGGATCAGAGGCGGCAAGCGCAATCCTGCTCTACGCTGGCAAGCTAGCTACGTTCGGTATATCGGGCGCACTCGCGCAGCCTGTCCTCACACATGGACTTGCCATCGGCATCGCATTGTTCGTCGGTTCGATGATTGCGAAACGTCTCGTCCAGAAACTCCAGACGCATACGTTCGAGCTTCTCATTGATGCCGTTCTCGTCGCTGGGGCAGTAGGGATGATCCTTGCTCTCAAATGAAATGGCACGCCAGGGCTGACGGCGCAAGCGTGTTGTTGTTGTGTAACAGCTTTCTACAGGCAGCGACGGGTCGGGGTGGAGGGGTTGGCAAGCCATCAGAAATGAATAAAGCCGTACCAGGGTATGCTGATACAGCTTTTTGTTATTGGTCATGCAGCTTCGTTGTTTTTATCCCGCCCTGTGTTAAAAGGTGGTACGTATGCGACCCGGCATGTATCGATATAATCTGACCACCACTGCATCATCGCCTTGCGGGCTTCCAGATGCTCAGCCTTATGAATGTAAGCCAGACGCACGGTGTTGCGCTCCTGGTGACTCATCTGGCGTTCCACTGCATCCTGCGACCATAAGCCAGACTCCATCAGGGCACTGCATGCCATTGCCCGAAAGCCATGTCCGCAGATGTCCTGTTTCGTGTCGAATCCCATAAGGCGCAGTGCTTTATTAACCGCGTTTTCGCACATCGGCCTGTACGGGTTATGGTCGCCGGGGAAGACCAGTTCGTAAGCCCCGGATATTTCCTTAATCCGTTTCAGAATAGCTATAGCCTGCTGTGAGAGGGGCACGATATGAGCAGTGCGCATTTTTGCACCGCGCCCTGAATAACGCACACCCACAATGGCTTCGCGTGTGGCGGGTATCGTCCAAATTCTGTTTATGAAATCAATTTCTGACCAGCGTGCAAAGCGCAGCTCACTGGAGCGAATGAACAGATGCAGCGTCAGCAGGACAGCAAGCCGGGTCAGTTCACGGCCCTGATGATATGCTTCAATGTGTTCAATCAATTCAGGCAGCCGCTCCAGCGGCAGGGCGGGATAGTGGTGTCTCATGGGGGGAGCCGTCACGCCATCAAGATTTGCTGCCGGGTTGGTGTCGATAAATCCCTGATGGACCGCATGGCGCATGATGTTACTGAGGTGCTGCCGCGTGCGGGACGCGACTTCCAGCAGGCCCTTTTCCTCAATACCTTTCAGCAGGTCAATGAAATGATGGGGTTTAAGCTCCGTGACGGACAGATGACCAATTACAGGAAAGATATGGTTGTTCATGCTGGCAAGCAGACGGTCAGCGGTGTTCTGCGACCACTTTTTATTGTTTTTATGCCATGCCAGCGCCACTGTTTTAAACACCTTCTCTGGTGTGCAGGCTCTGCGTTCAGCAGCCCTCTGCTGTGCCGGGTTGATGTTCAGCGCCAGCATCTTACGGATACCTTCGCGCTGCTGGCGGGCATCAGACAGGGAGACGGCAGGATAGGCACCCAGTGCAATGCGGGATTCTTTGCCGTTTATACGATATTTAAGATACCAGTGACGTGAGCCGCCTGGTTTGATAAGAAGGTACAGACCGTTAGAATCAGAAACTTTGAAGGGTTTTGCGGATGGTTTTAAAGTGCGGATTTTTGAGTCGTTAAGGGACATTTGGGGGTCACTCCGTCATCGAACTAACCTGACCCCAGATTTGACCACCAATTTTTCCCGATGCGGAGGGTAAAATCAAAATGCACCGGGAAGAGTTTTCACGCTAACCTCTTGAATCAATATCAGATAAGGATTCGCAAAGATGCATGCAAACAGGAAATTGGCTCCTCTGACTGGGTCGCATTTGCGAGCATGGGGCTATTACAAAAACCAATATGACTAACTAGCAGTAATCCTTAGTTCTCGGGCGGAAGACGAAATGTCATGCTGTTTCGGCAGCAATCCATATAGATTCATAAATTGACATTTTAGCCTCCACGTCGGCAGCGGTGTTGGGAGCAGAGGTTCTACATCTTAAACTGAAGCATTTAAGAAACATTGGCTTCTGGCTGAGTCATTGCCACCGATAAATACCACAATGAGTAGCTACGCTACTTGTGACGTTTTCTACCCCCCAGGCTTCAACGCATAACGGTAGTCGCGTTACACCCATGGTTATGTCTATCTACAGAAGGGCGAACTGAAGCTTAAATTTTAGAATAACAATGTAGCTCTTAACTATGGCGCAAATATTGCATATTAAAATTAGATAGAATGAGACTATTTAGAATGTTAACGCGAAGATATTTTATAAAGGTTTTTTCATGACACATTTCACACTCAAGCAACTTAAATATTTCGTCACTGTGGTTGAGACCGAAAGCATCGCCGAAGCGTCACGCCAGCTGCATATCGCCCAGCCTTCGATTTCGGTCGCCATCAAAAACCTTGAGGACGCTTTTGAACAGCAGCTGTTCATTCGCCATCATGCACAGGGCGTATCGCTCACCTCCAGTGGGAGACGGTTCTACGAAAAAGCAAAGGAGTTGCTGCGGTTGTCCTATGAGTTTGAGCAAAGTTCACGCGCAGAAAATGAGCTGGTTTGCGGCACCATCGCCGTGGGTTGTTTTGAATCGGCGGCTCCGCTGTATATGCCCAAGCTGATTGCAGGTTTCAAAAAACTCTATCCGGAAATCAATATTCAGCTGTACGACGGTGAACAGCATGAGCTGATGCACGGTTTACATCGTGGCCGTTTTGACATGGCATTTCTCTACGATCTTGACCTGGACAACGCGATTCAGAAAGAACCGCTGAATGCGCCGCATAAACCCTATGCGCTGCTACCGGCGGCGCATCCGCTGGCGAAAAAAAGTGCGGTGACATTACAGGAACTGGCAAGCGAACCGATGATCCTGTTGGATGCGGTACCCAGCAAAAATTACTTTATCAGCATTTTCAAAGAGAATGGTTATTACCCTGAAGTGGCCTATAGCTCTCCGTCAATTGAAATGGTGCGGTGCATGGTCGGGCAGGGGCTGGGCTTTTCGGTGCTGGTGACCCGGCCCTGTTCGGATATGACATACGATGGGCAGCGCTTGGTGCAACTGGATATTATCGATGAAATGGCGGCATCGACGCTGATTATGGCTTATCTGCAAAATAATGAACCCACGCGGCCCACGCGGTTATTTATGGATTATTGCCGCAGTGTTGAATTAACTCCGGCCGTCAGCAGCCATTAAATTGTTACTCTACCCGTTGCGGGTAGAGCAAACGTCAGTTGTATTTAACGTAATTCAAGCCAGGTGGTTTTTAATTTGGTGAATTTATCAAAGGCATGTAAAGACAGGTCGCGGCCAAAACCCGATTGCTGATTGCCACCAAAAGGAACGGTCACATCCAGCGCATCAACGGTGTTGACCGACACCGTTCCGGCGTTCAGTTTGCGCGCCACACGATGTGCCTGATTCAGGTCGTCCGACCATACAGACGCAGCAAGGGCGTAAATATGATTATTCGCCAGTTCGATGGCTTCCGACTCATCATCAAAGACTTTTACCGCGAGCACCGGACCGAATACTTCATCACGCCATAAGTTAACGTTTTCGCTTTCAATCTCAATCACCGTCGGCAGGATGTAGTTAGCGACTGTCTCGATTTCGCGTTGCTCGCCACCCGCGCGCACAATACCGCCCTGAGTCACTGCGGTCTGAATAAAATCCATCACCTTATCTTTATGCGCAGTCGAAACCATCGCGCCCATCCTCGCATTGGGGTTAAGCGGGTGGTCAGGTTGCCAGCCGTGCAACTTCGTGATCAACTTCGCCATAAAGTCGGGATAGATCTTACGCTCAACTAATAATCTGGAGTTAGCTGAACAAACTTCACCCTGGTTGAAACAGATACCGAAGGCGGATTTTTCGGCGGCTAAATCGAGATCCTGGCAATTGGCAAAAATAATGTTGGCGCTTTTGCCACCACATTCCAGCCACACCTGCTTCAAATTGGATTGGCCGGAATAGGCCATAAAGGCTTTGCCCACCGCGGTTGAACCGGTAAAGGTCAGCACATCAACATCGTTATGCTGGCCCAGCGCAGCACCGGCTTCGATCCCCAGCCCGGTAACAACGTTTAACACCCCGGCGGGCAACCCGGCCTCCAGCGCTAGTTCTGCCAGTTTCAGTGCGGTGAAAGGCGAATTCTCCGAGGGTTTCAGGATCACACTATTTCCGGCTGCCAGCGCTGGGCCAATTTTCCAGGCGGCAATATCGAGGGGAAAATTCCACGGCACAATGGCGGCAACCACGCCGACAGGTTCACGGGTGATGGTTGCCAGGGTACCCGGACGGGTGGGGGCAACCTCGTCATAAATCTTATCGATACTTTCTGCGTACCAGGCCATCACATGAGCAGCACCAGGCACATCAACGTTATAGGCATCGAGCACCGGTTTCCCCATGCTTGCGCTTTCCAGCAGCGCCAGTTCTTCCCGGTGCTCCAGCATCAGCTCCGCCAGCCTGCGCAGCACGGCTTTGCGTTGCGCTAAAGGACATTCAGACCAGATACCAGAGGTAAATGCCTGGCGTGCTGAACGCACCGCAGCGTCAATATCCTCAGCCTGGCAAGCGGTGACGTCCGCTAACACTGCATTGGTGGCGGGATTCACCACCGCCCAGGTTTTCTCCGCTTTGGCGAAGTAAGGTTTACCCCCGATAAGGGCATGCGTGCTAAAGCGTTGTTGGTTCAGCAGACCTTGCCAGTAATCACGATTATGCATAAGCGTTCTCCTTATTCGTCTCGGTCTCAGCTACCGGCGTTCCTTGCAGGATCATGCTTGCCGCACGTTCGCCAATCATAATTGAAGGCGCATTGGTGTTGCCGCTGATAAGCGTCGGCATAATTGATGCATCTGCCACGCGCAAATTTTCCACGCCATATACCTTGAGAGTGTCCGGTGCGACAACACTCATTTCATCCCGCCCCATCTTGCAGGTGCCAACCGGATGGAAAACCGTGGCGCAATATTCTTTGACGTATTGATGCAGCTGTTCGTCAGTCTGGATATGTTTGCCCGGCAGCATCTCTTCGCCATGCAATGCATTGAATTCCGGCTGAGCCAGAATATTCCTTGCTACTTTTATCCCTTCCACCAGCACGCTGGCGTCATAAGGATCGGCGAGGAAATTAAAATCAATAGCGATCTGCCCATCACGCTTTAACTGCAACGCGCCGATCGACCGCGGACGTAAAACGCAGGTGTGAATCGCATAGCCGTGGCCCCATTCAAATAAACGGCCACGATGGCTGCGATAACCCGGCACAAAATGGAACTGAATATCGGGTTCATCGCTACTGAGTTTTGTCGCGGCAAAGCCACCGGCTTCAACATAATTGGTGGTTAGCCAACCTTTGCGACGAAAGAGATACTGGAAGGGGGATGTCAGGATCGGTTTCCAGGCGGCGAGGGAAAAACCAAGCGTCAGAGGGTTTCTGGAACGCACGGTGACCAGACCATCCAGATGGTCCTGAAGATTTTTGCCCACCCCGGGAAGAGGGTGCACCAGCGGAATACCTGCGGCCTCAAGTTCGGCAGCAGGCCCGATACCTGATTTCAGCAGAATATGCGGTGAGCCGATCGAGCCGGCCGAAAGGATGACTTCATGGCGGCAGAGAATTGACGTGGGTTGATCGCGGCCATGCTCAGTTATTCGCACGCCTTTGACCGCTTTGTCTTCAATGATCAACGTTTGCACGGTGCAGTCAGTCATCACGGTCAAATTGCTGCGCCCAATATGGGGATGCAAAAATGCACGATAGCATGATAACCGTTTGCCATCCTTTTGCGTGACGTTGTAAATGCCGACCCCCGCCAGCGATTTACCGTTAAAGTCGGTGTTCTCCGCTAATCCGACCCGCTTGCCCGCCGCGACAAACAGCGCTGATACCGGATTGGGATCGCGCGGTTTATCGACCAGTAATTCGCCGTTAAAACCATGATATGCCGGGTCCTGAGACAGCAGATTCTTTTCCGATCGTTTGAACCAGGGCAGGACATTATTCCAGCCCCAGCCCTCACAACCTTGCTGTTCCCAGCGGTCATAATCAGAAGGTAATCCGCGAATATAAATCATGCTGTTCATGGATGAGGAACCACCCAGCGCCTTGCCGCGCGGGACGTGGATTTGCCGTCCCCCCAGGCTTTTTTGTGGCGTTGAATAAAAGTTCCAGCTGAACTTTTTGCTTTTATACAGGGTGATGGTGCCCGCAGGCGTCTGGATACGCGGGGTTTCATCACGGCTACCGGCCTCGATAAGGCAGATCTTGAGATCTGCCTGCTCTGCAAGCCGGGCGGCCAGTACTGAACCTGCGGAACCACCACCAATAATGATGTAGTCATAGGTCTTGCTATTGTTCATAGTCATTCCGGTGATTATTTAGCAACAGAGGTTTGCGCCACTGCCTGAGTACGGCAGAGGAAATAATAAACAGGTGAGACGATGGCTAAACCAATAATCCAGGAGATGTCGGCACCACCTAACATATTTGCTGCCGGGCCGGTATAGATGGCGGTAGACATAAAGGGAATCTCGACGATGATGCCCAGCAGATAACAGAAAATGGCTTTTGAATTGAAGTAACCGTATATGCCACCGTCGCGACGGAAGAATGAAGCGACATCATAATTACCGTGGGCCACCAGATAGTAATCAACCAGGTTAATTGCCGTCCACGGCACCAGCACATACAGCAGCATCAGAATAAAGTTGGTGTAATTGACCAGAAAGTTTTCCTGACCATAAATCGCAATCAGCACTTCGATAAGGATGGTGACAATCGAAACCACAATGCGGGCGCCAGAAAGTGGCGACCATTTAGGCAGGAATGTCTGGCCGAGCGTCAGGGTGCAGAGCACGCCGCAATAGAGGTTCATTGCATTGGTCGCGGCAATGCCTAAGGCAAACACAATAATTACGGTGGAGGATAATCCGCCGGTCATATTCACAATGCCGGTGATTAAATCACCATCCACGATGCAAATAGAAACCAGAATGCCAAGAATCATCGGGAACAATGAACCCAGTACGCATCCCAGGTAGCTACACCAGAAGACACTTTTTTCGCTGATATCTTTTGGCATGTAGCGGGAATAATCGGATACATAAGGCGCATAGGCCAGCTGCCATAACGCGGCGATGGAAATGGCACCGAGGAATCCGCTGAGATTAAAGCCATTACGTGCGAGAAAATCAGTCGGCAGACCATGCACGAAAACAATCCACGCAAAGGCCGCGAGCAAAATAATACCGGATACCCACGACATCACCTTGGTGTAGGCATGAATCAGGTTATAACCGAAGGCACAGGCGACCAGGCTGAGTACCGCAGAAACCAGGATGCCGGTATCGGTAGAAACCGGTGCGTAGATGGCGTGCAGTGACTGACCGCCCAGCACCAGGTTCGATGCCAGAAAGCCGATATACATGATGACGACTAACGCCACCACCAGCACGGAACCATAAGAACCAAACTGGCCGCGGGTTTGCACCATCTGCGGCACACCTAATTGTGGCCCCTGCGCGGAATGCAATGCCATAAACAGCCCACCGGCAAGGTTACCAATCAATACGGCGAGGGTGGCCCACATAAAAGATAAGTGGAAAATACTCACCGCCAGCGCACCGGTAATCACGGTAAGCAACATGATGTTTGAACCAAACCAGATGGTAAAAAGATCCCGTGGCTTGCCATGACGTTCATGCGCGGGAATGGGCTGGATGGTGCTCAACTCTATTGTGGTTGCAACAGCATTATCTTTTGGGTTGTTTGTCATCATAGTTATCTCAACAAAGTCATTTGCAGGCTTGCCGCATGGCTGCGGTTATAACCACCCAAAAAATTGGGAGGGGTGAAAATAACGTTGATGGGATGTTGCAACAGTTGGCTATAGAGAGAAATGAAGAAAAATATAGCCAACTAATATAAAAAAAAGATGCAATCTCGCTTATGGATTGGCTGCCCCAAATTGGAACGTTAAAGAATGACAGGTGAGATATTTTTGAATCTAATTAACTATTTGATTATTAACATCTAAAATGCCACGTTCTGGCTGAATGCCTTATTTTGGTGCGCGTCTGCTCGTCACTGAAGCATCGTTGGCAATATTAAATATCGTCAATTTTGCAAAATTAATAAGTAAAAATGTTGTCTGTGAATCGCGTTAATTTGATTTATCTCAGCACCTTTTTATCTTGCCTGTGCAGAGCGGATGCGGCTTTAACAGGGCTTTGTATTTTATTTCGGCGGACAAGGTTGCCAGCAGGTTAAATATTTTCTATCCAGACGCTCACTTTATAATATTTTACCGCCTGCACGTGCTCCAATAGTCTTGGGTCCTTCTTAAGTGGTTAATCCCCTGCGTGATGCGGGATGAAGGACGTTGAAATGACATCATTAAAAACTGAAACAGATACGCTGATTATTGGCGCGGGTCAGGCGGGGGTTGCCATGAGCGAACACCTGACGCGTCTGGGCATTCCGCATCTGGTAGTGGAGAAAAATCGGATTGCCGAATCCTGGCGTAGTCGTCGCTGGGATTCGCTGGTTGCCAACGGTCCGGCCTGGCATGACCGCTTTCCGGGGATGGAGTTTCCCGGCTGCTCACCTGACAGCTTCGTGGCGAAAGAACAGGTTGCCGATTATTTTGTCAGCTACGCCGCCATGAACCAGTCACCGATTCATACTGGCGTCGAAGTGTTAAGCGCTGAACGCAATCAGGGGCGCAGTGGTTTCACCGTCACCACCTCCGCAGGCGTGATCAATGTGCAGCGTATCGTGGCCGCTACCGGTCCTTTCCAGCGTCCGGTCATCCCGGCGATTGCTCCTCAGCATAGCCAGGTACAACAGCTGCACTCGGCAGACTATAAAAATCCGCAGCAGCTGCCGCAGGGGGGCGTGCTGGTGGTTGGTGCCGGTTCTTCCGGCGTGCAGATTGCTGATGAGCTGCAACGTGCCGGTAAGCCCGTATGGCTGTCGGTGGGACCGCACGATCGTCCACCACGTTCCTACCGTGGCCGGGACTTCTGCTGGTGGCTTGGGGTACTCGGTCTGTGGGATGCCGCAGCCAGCCAGCCGGGCAAAGAGCATGTCACCATCGCCGTCAGTGGCGCACGCGGTGGGCATACCGTCGATTTCCGTCGTCTGGCGGCGCAGGGCGTTAACCTCGTTGGCCTGACTGAAAGTTTCACCGCTAACACCGTACGTTTTCAGGATGACCTGGCGGTGAATATTGCGCGCGGCGATGCTAATTATCTCGCATTGCTGGATGCTGCTGACGCGTATATCGACCGTAACGGTCTTGATTTACCGCCTGAACCGCAAGCACGTGAGTTCCTGCCAGACCCCGCCTGCGTAACCCATCCGCAGCTGTCACTTAATCTGGCCGAAGCTGGCATCACCAGCATTATCTGGGCGACGGGCTACGTGGCCGATTACAGCTGGCTGAAGGTTAATGCCTTTAATGACCAGGGCAGACCGCAGCATCATCGTGGTGTTTCCAGCGAGCCTGGCGTCTATTTTCTCGGCTTGCCGTGGTTGTCACGTCGTGGTTCCACCTTTATCTGGGGCGTCTGGCACGATGCCAAATTTATTGCTGACCAGATCGCTATCCAGCGCCAGTACCAGCATTACCGCGCTCCCTCTGACTCGCTTTAAGGAACTGTTATGCCTACTCATCAACGTATTCGTATGTTCAACACCAAAGAAACCTATCCGAATCAGACGCTGGACAACGATCTCTGCCAGGCGGTACGCGCTGGTAATACCGTCTACGTGCGCGGCCAGGTCGGTACCGATTTTGCAGGCAATCTGGTCGGGCTGGGCGATCCCCGCGCTCAAACCGAACAGGCGATGAAAAACCTCAAACAGCTGCTGGAAGAAGCCGGTAGCGACCTGAGCCATATCGTGAAAACCACCACCTATCTTACCGATCCACGCTATCGCGAGCCGGTTTACCAGGAAGTGGGCAAATGGCTGAAAGGGGTGTTTCCGATTTCAACTGGTCTGGTGGTTTCGGCGCTGGCACAGCCGCAGTGGCTGATGGAAATTGATGTGATTGCGGTGATCCCGGATGACTGGGAGGCGAAATGACGCTTTCGATTGCCGCACGCTGTGCGGAGTCCGGCCAACTCGGTATCGCCATTAGCTCGTCGAGCATTGCCGTCGGCGCGCGTTGCCCGTGGCTGGTGGCCGGAGTGGGGGCGGTATCCAGCCAGAACATTACATTACCGGCACTGGGGCAGCAGATTCTGGCGCGGCTGGAGGCGGGGTTAGCGCCGGAACAGGCACTGAAAAGCGCGCTGGCAGAAGATCGCTTTAGCGAGTATCGCCAGGTGACTGTCATTGACGCCAGCGGTCGCAGCGCCGCCTTTAGCGGTGACAAGACGCTGGGTATTTATCATGTGGTGCAGGGCAAAGAATGCGTGGCCGCAGGCAATATGCTGGCGGAGCAAGCGGTGATCGCCGCAATGGTGACGGCTTTTGAAGCCACCACCGGTGAACTCACCAGTCGTCTGATTACGGCGTTGCAGGCGGGGATCGACGCTGGTGGTGAGGCGGGGCCGGTGCATTCTGCTGCCGTGAAAGTAGTCGATGATTACACCTGGCCGCTGGTGGACCTGCGCGTCGATTGGGCAGAAGAAAACCCATTGGCAGAGCTGCACAAGTTGTGGCTGGCGTATGAACCGCAGATGCAGGCTTACGTCACCCGGGCACTGGATCCACGCGATGCCCCGAGCTATGGCGTACCCGGCGATGAGTAACGCGGTACGCGACATCCTCGCGGCACTGCTGGCGTTTGATACCACCAGCCGCGAATCCAATCTGGCGTTGATTGCCTGGATTGAAGATTTTCTGGCGCAACGGGGTATCGCGTCGCAACGCATCATGGATGACAGCGGGCGCAAAGCCAATCTGTATGCCCGGCTGGGACCGGGCGGTGACGGCGGGGTGATGTTGTCCGGTCATACCGATGTGGTGCCGGTCGATGGTCAGCAATGGACGCTGCCGCCGTTTGCCCTGACACAACAGGAAGGGCGCTACTATGGCCGTGGCAGTGCCGACATGAAGGGCTTTCTGGCCTGCGTGCTGGCATCGCTGGATAACTTTCTGACCCAGCCGTTGCGCCTGCCGCTGCATCTGGCTTTTTCCTATGATGAGGAAGTGGGCTGCCTCGGGGTGCGCAGCATGGTGGACTATCTGCGCGCGTCTGCGGAAAAACCCGCCATGTGTATCATCGGCGAGCCGACAGAAATGCGCCCGGTGTATGGACACAAAGGCAAGGTGGCGATGCGTTGTCAGGTGCATGGCCGCGCCTGTCACTCGGCCTATGCACCCTCTGGCGTCAATGCCATCGAATACGCGGCCAGGCTTATCAACCAGCTGGGCGCAGCGGCGCAGCAACTGAAGCAGATCGAGGATGCGCGTTTTGATCCCCCCTATAGCACGCTCCAGACCGGTATGATTCAGGGCGGCAGCGCGCTGAACATCGTGCCGCAGGATTGTCAGTTTGATTTTGAAATCCGCTATCTGCCGGGCGCTAATGTTCAGGGTGTGATGACCGAGGTCGAGCTGTTCTCGCAACAGCAATTGTTACCGCAAATGCAGGCGGTGGCAGCCGAGAGCGCGATCCGTTTTCAGCCGCTGAGCTACTATCCTAGCCTGCTCACCGATCCGCAATCGCAATTCGCGCAGTGGCTGGCGCAATGGAGTGGCAGCAATGATTTCTCAACCGTGGCGTTTGGCACCGAAGGGGGATTGTTTGATGAAGCGGGGATTGCCACCCTGATTTGCGGGCCAGGCAGCATGGCGCAGGGGCATAAGCCGGATGAGTTTATTGCTATTGAACAAGTAGAACACTGCATGAGTATGCTGGTAAATTTATGTAAATGGATGCGTACAGTTCCTTTAAAATGAAACAGTCAATAGTTAGTTAAACCTAATGAAGCTAACCGTAAAAACGGCTCTGGTAAAAAAGACCTCAAAACACCGACCGGTAGTTTTGAACTGGCACCACCGCGTGATCGCAACGGCACGTTTGAACCGCAACTGGTAAAAAAGCACCGGACCAAACTCTCCAACGGGATAGAACGTAAGATCATCCGCCTGTTCGCTCTGGGGATGAGCTATCAGGATATCGGCCGGGAAATTGAGGATTTATAAGCGTTAAGCGTGTCCAGCGCCACCATCAGTGCGGTCACCGATAAAGATATCCCCGAATTTAAACAGTGGCAGCAGCGACCCCTTGTGAAGGTCTATCCTTTTGTCTGGTTGGATGCCAGTCACTACAAAATCCGCGAAGAAAGCCATTACCAGAGCTAGGCTGTATATACCGTTCTGGCACTGAATCTGGAAGGCAAAAAAGAAGTATTGGACCTGTATCTGTCGGAAAGTGAAGGCGCTAACTTCTGGTTATCCATACTGAGTGGCATGCAAAACCGTGGCGTTGAAGATATCCTGATCGATTGCGTGGACGGACTGACCGGCTTCCCTGAGGCGATTAACAGCATTTATCCACAGACTGAAGTGCAACTGTGCGTTATTCATCAGATACGCAACTCGATCAAAGACGTGGCATCGAAGTATGAATAGACCCGGGTTTCGTAGACACTTTTTTGCCTCATAATGGAGTGACCCCGAGCCCATAGACAAAACTGACCTATATTTTGAGCATAGGAGGAGTCTATGGGCACACCACGTTTTACCCCTGAATTTAAAGAAGAAGCGGTCCGCCAGATCACTGAGCGGGGCTATTCCGTTGCTGACGTTTCAGAACGCCTCGGCGTGTCGGCGCACAGTCTTTACAAATGGGTCCGTTCAGTAAAACCTGATAATAACGGGCATCAGGCTCAGGACTTACTGGATGCCAGAACGGAAATTCTCAGGCTGAAAGCGCAGCTTAAGCGTACTGAGGAAGAACGGGATATTCTTAAAAAGGCAGCGCGGTACTTTGCCAGAGAGCCCGACTAAAGTACCGCTTCATCAACGATCACCGTGATATATGGTCGATCGCCGCGATGTGTCGGGTTTTGAAAGTTGCCCGTGCCGGATTTTACGTCTGGCTTCATTGTCCTGTCTCTGCAGGAGAAAAGGATAACCAGCGATTGTTGAAATTAATCCGCGACTCTTATGCACTGAGCGGCGGTGTTTACGGCTATCGCAGGGTTCACTGCGACTTACGTGAAGTCGGTGAAGCATGCAGCAGAAACCGGGTAGCCAAGATCATGAAGCAAAACAGGATACGGGCCGTACATGGCTACAAGATACCCCGTGGGACCAGAGGGCGTCCGTCACTGATAGCACCTAACCGCCTGCTGCGGGAGTTCACGGTTGTGAAACCCAATCAGGTCTGGGTAACGGATATTACCTATATACGGACCTGGCAGGGCTGGCTCTATCTGGCCGTGGTCATCGACCTGTTTGCCCGTAATGTGGTGGGCTGGTCAATGAAACCGACGCTGTCGCGTGAACTTGCACTGGATGCGCTGCTGATGGCCGTCTGGCGGCGTAAACCTGCCGAAAGCGTGATAGTGCACAGCGATCAGGGCAGCCAGTACGGCAGGGGTGACTGGGGGCGGGTCTGCCCGGGGCCTCACGACGCACCCAGCATGAGCCGGCGCGGCAACTGCTGGGATAATGCCGTGGCAGAATCCTTCTTCAGTTCGCTAAAAAAAGAGCGCATCAGAAAGCGGATATATAAAACCCGGGACATGGCCCGGGCTGATATATTTGATTATATCGAAGTGTTCTACAACCGGACCCGACGCCACAGTCACCTGGGAGGCGTCAGTCCAGAGGCCTTCGAAAAGGCCTCGTCGTGAGGACAGCGAATGTCTACGGGAATGGGGTCACTCCATAAGCCAGCCTGCAATGTCTGCCCACATTCATTCACTTGAGGCTTTTACCGGGTGTGTTCTCTTTACTCGTCGTTCACATGGTGTGGTGGCTACAGTGGATGGGGAGGAATTGGCGAGATTGGTGGCTTCAGATTTAGAAACAATTGAACTGAAGTTGTCGATGCTTAGATCACGTACAAGAAAGTCCTCGGGGACAGTATCTTTCATCGGGCCAGCAGAATTAATGTGGTCAAAATTACCGTACTTGGTGAAAAAACTATTCAATGAAGGTATTAAATTTAAAGTTTTGACAGGAAATAGGAAGCGCATATACACCTGTCTTCTGGACGGAAGTTGTCAACTAGGTTTCACAACTTCTATGCCGGATAAACAAAAATTTGGATATGCTGAAATTGGAATGGAAAAGTTAATAGTTGTGGTAGCGTCACTTATAGCAGACAACTTCAAAGAAAACGAGGACGTGATTGATACGCTGTCGAAGCTTCCTCTAATAGCTTATGATGAACAGTTACCATTGATAAGGGAGGTTTTCCAGGATTCTTCGCGATTTTTTGCACTGCTTCGTCCGTCTATTACTGTACCGGATTTGCGAATTTTAGAAAGAATGATCCGAGAAAATATTGGTTGGACTGTGATGCCTGAGTATTTATGCGCCCAAAGCATAGCAGGAGGTCAGATCGTTGAAGTCAATGTTCATGAGAGACTCCCCATAAATTCTATCTATTTGGTATGGATTGATAGCTCATTACGTAACCCACTCGTATCAGGAATCAGAGACAGAATTCTCGAACTATCAAAAAATAGCGGATTTATGGTTTGAGATACATAAAACAGGCAGCCTTATCGGCTGCCGTGTCATTATTTTATCCGTGGCAATCGCTTGGCAAAGTCATCTGCAATGTCATTCAATTTTAGGAATTTCACCCCTGGATGACCAAGCATATGCGTTAAGAGGCGTTCGAGCATCATTAATACGTGCGGGCGTCCAGATACGTCCGGGTGAATCGTGAAAGTAAAGATCGCATATTCATGCTCACGGTAGACCCAATCGAATTGATCCCTCCACAACTGTTCGATGTCCCTGGGATTCATGAAACCTTGGCTGTTGGGTTTTGTTTTCATGAACATGAAAGGAGGAATATCGTCGATTGTCCAACTGGCGGGTAATTCAATAAGGTCCGTCTCTTCTCCGCGTACCAGCGGTTTCATCCATTCGGTCGGTGTCTTGGAATAATCTATCTTGGTCCAGGAATCACCTTTCCTGACATAATAAGGCTGATGATCATGATGCATTAGTGAATGGTCATATTTGATGCCATTTTCTAATAGAAGATCTGTGGTTACAGGAGAAAATTCCCACCATGGAGCGACATACCCAGTAGGTCTCTTCCCTGTTAATTTTGTGACCATATCAATGCCCTTTTGAAGGACTTCTCTTTCTTGGTCAGGCGACATAGATATTGGGTTTTCATGACTGTAATTATGAACCCCTATCTCATGTCCAGCATTAACAACTGCTTCCATTTGCCGAGGAAAGGTTTCAATGGAATGACCAGGCATAAACCAGGTTGTTGGAATATTAAACTGGTCAAAGAGATTCAGAAGACGTGGAGTACCTACTTCGCCAGCGAACATACCGCGAGATATATCGCTTGGAGAATCCTCTCCCCCATAAGAAGATAGCCAGCCTGCAACGGCATCTACACCCACTCCAAAACCACATAGTATTTCTTTCGCCATGGGTTATTACTCCTCATACAGAAAAATTGAAATAATATCGCGTTAAGAGGGTTTCTTGACTAATTTCAAGAGATCCTCGGTATTAAATTCATTAATTCCTTTTTGAAGGGCCATTAATTTATGCTCAGGGATGTTGTATCCCCAATTAGCCCAAAATGATTGAATGCCATGATCTAATGCATCAATAACATTTTGGATATTGTCATCAATAAATATAATCTCCTCGTTTTTATCGAAGGCTATCGATTTTAGCAAGGTGAGAGTCTTGTTTTTATCGGTCATCCTCCCATAAATTTTATTCGCGGGTATGTTTAAACCATATTTACTTAGAATGAATGATATTGACTCCTCATCCTTTCCCAACACAATATAGATATCATTAGCTGTTTCAAATAAATTTGAAACATCCAATAGCGGACGGTGTAGTTCAGCCCAAAAACTAGGGTAAATACTTCTTGCCAGGTTCCTATACTGGATGAACTTATCCCTAAATATTTCCTTTTCTTCAGTTGGAATCGATTCATATATGGCAGTGAATCTGTCATTATCTATAGCCTCATTACCAAATTCGGTGAATGAGGAAATAAAGTGACCGTCGTGACGTACAAAATTCCTTAATTTCCTGAACCGTTTAGCCATCAGACTTGGTATTTTTTGAAGTACATTTTTGTTAAAATCACTGAGAGGTCTGTCATGTAATACATTCCATGTAATTAGCATGCATTCGTCTACTCCATCAACCACGACCCCGTCGAAATCCATTGCTATTAACATCGAATTATACCACCAGCGGTTCTTTAAGAGTTTCTCCGCGCTTCCATCTATCTATTGCATCGAATGTCTGACGCATAAATTTTCCACATTCGGCATAATAGGAGCAAGTTATGATATTCCCGTCGACAACTACATCTGCTTCAATTACGTTAGCGCCGGAATTAACCCTATCGTCTTTCAGACCAACATAAGCGCAGGCGAGTTTGTCTCTTAGAATACCGGCAGAAATCATAATCCAGGGACCATGGCAGAGCCCAGCCACAACTTTCCCCTGTGTTACCATCTGTTTTAGAAAATCTTTAACTCTCTGATCTTGGCGAACTCTATCAGGCGCTTCATGACCGCCAGTGAGAATAACAGCATCAAAATCAGTGGCGTTGAGTTGATCAAAATTAATATTGTCTTTGGATCTTTTATCCATAGGAACAGTGATGCCATATTTCCCTATCACTGCACTTCCATCCTTTGTTGCAATAGATATATCGTATCCTTCCTCTTTAGAACGATAGTAAGTATAAACTACATCGTGATCCTGAAAACCTGGACCAGTGATTATCACTACTCGTGTCGGATTAGACATGTCATTTTCCTTCTTATTGCGTTACGGGACGTTAATTAAAAATACATTCTGACCACAGTACATTTCTGAGATGGCATCTTTAGCTCGTAGGATATGAATTTTTCCCATTAGATGGCTTTTTACATCTAATGAAATAAAAATAAAATCATCCTCGTCATTCAACATTTTTCTATCAAGATTTTTGACGGAGAAGTATGCTAATTTGTGTAGGTCATGTTCTCTGATCAATGTGCCTGCAGATATCTGTTGCAAAGGAGGTAAAAGATCATGTTCCTGTGATTTCTTTTCATATGCCATATTTTGCCGGCCATAATTATCTTTAAGTCTGAGTAAGTCGAATTTGTTTCTTGGGTTTTCAACTTCAATTAATTCGATGCCTGATTTTCCAGAAATAGTCTGATGGAACACACCTTTTGCAATATATATGCTGTCGCCAGATTTTAACGCCTGATGTGTACCATCAAGAAATCTGGTCTCGCCATCACCATTTAGGCATATAAGGACGGTGACTTTCAGTATATGACAATGCATTGAAGTGGATAGATTCTTTGATATATGAAGGCGCCATACATCAAAAATAGAATCACAATAAACTCTATACTCATATCCCCATGGTTTTTCTATGAATCCATTGAGATGTAAGTCTTTCTCAAATGACTCACCATTATTTGAAGTTGAAAGTAGGATTTTGTTTATTTCAAGCAGGTCATATACATTTGGAGTCCGGTTGTGGATTTCCATATGGTCGCTCCCCCGTTAATTGAATTGCTGAATGTTGATTTCACTTCGGTCAATCGTTCCGTGATTTCAGTCTATAACGGTTATTTAGTACGAGAGAAATAACTTTTATGATGATTACCTATATTGTTTCTTTTGATCAGTCCTTCATACTCAATAATTACTGAAAGCTATGCTTCTATACTTGGGTACTCTTAAAGATGCATAGATTCTATGCCGTCAGGAGGTCATAGCTCACAAGCGATTAAGATGCTTAGCAAGATGCCGAACTCGGACGTCAGCACGATACAGCTCATGATATATGTATTCGATGTTTACCAGAGGTCGCTTTATGTGATCCGGTAGGGACAGGGGACAGGTCAGTAAACCAGCCTGTCTCCATCAGTAGCATGCATGCCGAACCTGGGGACATTGTGGAGGTCGATACCAGCGGAATGGTGATTGTCCTATGCGCAAAAGCTGAAGATGTCGCCTGAGTCTCTCATGAGATCGAGAAAACGAAGTCGCGGATAAGTGCATTGGACAATGAAGGTACCAGAGCGGATACGGAAAACCTGACGCGCCTTTTATGCCAGTGACCTGCACCCCATTGCTCAAGACGCCTCGATGTAAGTATACGTTCCGAACTTCCGCTGTTCGCTCAAAGCTGTCCTTGATCGTAGCCGTGGACAGCTCTGTGCCAGAAGCGGAAATTACGTACATCACAGTTTTTAATTTATGGACGTCGGTTACAGCGCTATGCACAAACTCCATACATAAGAGGGGAGGCCGCATAAGCCATGCGGCCTTTGGTATCAGAATGTCAGTTCAGGCATCTGTTCCATCACAAACGCTAAAACTTTCTCCGCGTTGAGTGACGCATAGGGCAGACTTTCAATAATTGCAATTGAACGAGAGTCCCCGACAATTTTTTCAATCTCGGAGACCTTGTACTGAATGTGTGGTGCAATCAGAAAACCGTCAAAAGCGGGAGCTACACTGGCAAAATTATCCAGACCCACAGCGCTAATAATGAGATTGTAGTCCTTTTTTTCTGCCAGCAACTGCATCCTTTTGGCGAGAGAATTTGCTGTATTACCAAACAAACAACATACCAGAAGCTTTTTCATATTTTACCTCCTGAGAATTGTTCACAGAATAATACTCGACATGCTGATAAAACGAGCTTTGCATCTTATTTGCATGACAAATCTCCAGCAGAGTTGATGTAACCCAGGAAAGACGAACCTGCCGTATTGTTGGACTGACGGGATGCATCTGGATCTTTTGTGCAGCCGCTTGTCTACGACGTTTCGTCATTTGGCCTTTTGTCAGCTGTTCGCTCGAAGCAGCCTGATGGGCTTCGCCTACAGCAGTTTGGTGCCATGAGCGGACATCTGAACTTAGCTTTGACAAACAATGTAACAGCAATACTCTGGTATCACTTTTAACCCATTAGTGATGCTTTTTTGACGGTACTTCATACATCCTCTGACATTGAACAGCCCAGAGAATATTGCGCGGGCTGTTCATGCCAGATAGCGAAGGGGGTTAGTGACGAAAAGGCAGGAAAAGTCGCCTTATTGTTTGCGTCCTCTACATCGTCAACACAATTTTTCCGACATTGAGGCCGTCTTCCATACGCTGGTGAGCTTTGCTGGCTTCAGCCAGCGGAAATACGCTGTCAATCACCGGGCTCAGCCCATCTTTACCGAAGCGAGTTAACCAGCACTCTTTAAAGCGACGGGACATCTCATGTTTCACTTCTTGCGAACGCGATTTCATTACCGTACCGATAATCTGCAGATGGCGGTACAACACCCGATCCAGCGGGATCTTCGCGTTTTCAATCCCCCCCATGATGCCAATCTGCACCAGACGTCCACCAAAGTTGAGTGCATTCACGTTTCGTTCAAAATAAGGCGCGCCAATAAAATCGAGAATAAGATCAACCCCCTTGTTATCCGTACTGCTGGCGACAACCTCGGAGAAGTCTTCTGTCACGTAATCAATGGCGTGATCGGCACCCAGACGGCGAACGAGATCGTGTGCTGCAGCATTCGCGGTGGTGATTACCGTCGCGCCTGTCGCATGCGCCAGTTGCACGGCGGCACCTCCCACACCGCCGGCCCCGGCGTGGATCAGTACCGTTTCCGTGGGCTTCAGTTTCCCCAGATGGATAAGCGCTTCATGCGCGGTTACAAAGACCTCGGCAATGGCCGCCGCATGGATATAGTCCATACCTTCCGGCACTGGCATAGCCATCCGGTAATCAATGCGGGCCATTTCAGCGTAAGCCCCGCCCCCGACGATACCCATAATACGGTCACCCAAGTTGTAGCCTTTTACATTCTCCCCGACGGCAATAACGTCACCGGCGATTTCCAGCCCCATAATCGTCGAGTCGCCAAAATCAGGGCGGCCATACCCGCCGCGTCGGTGAGTTAGATCGGCCCGGTTGACCCCCGCTGCCCGCGTGCGAACCAGCAGATCATTGGGGCGCAGCTGTGGGTCTGCGACTTCACTGATATTAAGTACATCGGCCGGACCGAATTGTTCAAAAGTGATTGCTTTCATGATTCTCTTTCCCGAAATAAGAAGATGGATAGCCGTCGTTCAGGCCTGTTCTTCAAACGTGGCATTGGCATAACCAGAAGCGGTAATCGCTGCCGGGAAGCCTGCATAAAACGCCATGTGCGTAATCAGGGCGGAAATTTCTGTTTTGGTCAGCCCGTTTTCAATGCCGCGACGCAGGTGGGCCGGTAGCTCATTGGAATGATTCAGCGCGATAAGACAGGCGATGGTAATCAGACTACGGTCGCGTGGTGCCAGGTCCGGATCTGTCCAGACATCGGAATACAGTGGTTGCTCAACGAAGCCGGACAGTTTAGGAGTAAATGCGCGTGCAGCTTCACGCGGGCGAGTAAAATCAACAGCTTTCATGGTCAGTTCCTCTTATATTCTGTCATTAGTGCCAGTGTGTTTTAGATTTGGCTGATGAATTTATTCACCAGATAATGGCTGAGACCTTCCCGACCGCCCTCCGAACCATGTCCGCTTTCTTTCATGCCGCCGAAAGGCAGTTCCGTCGCCACCATGCGGTACTGATTAATGCCGATCATTCCGGCCTCAAGGCCATCGCCAACATCCAGCACGGTACGGGCGTCACGCGTAAAAGCGTAAGCTGACAGGGCATACGGCAGACGGTTTGCTTCTGCCAGCCCGTCCTCAAGCGCGTCGAACGGACGCATCACGGCGATCGGGCCAAAGGGTTCTTCGTGCATGATCCGTGCTTCCATCGGCACATCGGTAAGCACCGTAGGTTCAAAGAAAAAGCCAGGACGGTTGAGCCGTTTCCCTCCAGTGAGCACTTTCGCGCCCAGGGCAACAGCATCGGCAATCAGCGATTCCATTTTTTCCAGTTGGCGGATATTCGCCAGCGGCCCCACCTGAGTGCCTTCCGCTATGCCATCGCCGATAATCAGTTGCTCCGTCGCACTCACGAAGCGTTCGACAAACTGTGTGTAAACACCTCGCTGAATAAGAAAACGGGTTGAAGAGATACAGATTTGGCCGGTGCCCCGAAAACGGTTAGCCGCTCCGCCAGTTGCCGCCGCATCAATGTCGGCATCGGCAAAAACCAGCACCGGTCCGTGGCCGCCCAGTTCCAGGGTAATCGGTTTAACACCGGCGGCAGCACGCTCAGACAGCAGTCGACCTACCGGTACAGAACCGGTGAATGCCACTTTGCGAATAACCGGTGAGGCGATCAGCGTGGCGGAAACCTGATCCGGTACGCCAAACACAATTTGCAGTACGCCTTCAGGCAGACCGGCATCATCCAGGCAGCGTGCCAGAGCCAGCGCCGTCGCCGGGCTCTCTTCACCGGGTTTCAGGATCACGCTACAACCTGCGGCCAGCGCCGCTGATAATTTGCGTGCCGGGGTAATGGCCGGGAAATTCCACGGAGTGAAGGCGGCAACCGGGCCGATGGGCTCTTTTTTGACCAGTTGCAGTACACCGGGGCGATTTGACGGTACAACGCGCCCATCAATGCGGCGGGCTTCCTCCGCAAACCATTCAAAATAGTCGGCTGCACGCAATACTTCGTCGCGGCTTTCAGCCAGGGGCTTCCCTTCTTCCAGCGTCATCAACGAGGCAATATGTTCAGCGCGTTCGCGCATCAGGGCAGCGGCATTCTTCATGATGCGGGCGCGTTCGGCAGGCACGGTACGGCGCCAGATGTCAAAGCCAGAACGGGTGGCTGACAGGGCACGTTCAAGGTCGGCGGCGGTCGCGAGCGGCAAGCGGCCGATAGTGGCTTTGGGTGCGGGGGTAATCACCGCGACAGGGGCGACAAAGACT
>OATY01000032.1_pt1 | contig 89613 bp, 91 predicted proteins | sample 1476101 | NCBI WGS metagenome assembly OATY01 (sample SAMEA2579994, study PRJEB22360) | human gut metagenome
TACTTAATCAGGCGTTAAGCGACGGGTAAACCATCCGCGCGTTAGCCACTGCCGTGGCGGCAATATCGGCGGTACTGCTGGCTAAGCCTTTGGCGACCGGAATAGTTGAATCAAACTCAATGCGCATACTTTCGGCAAGCCTTGGGGATTCACCAAAATAGGACAACACCCGCTGAAGCATTTGCCGCATTCGTGGACGCTCTTGTGGGCTCGGTTCCCCTTCATTGACGTAAACGGTGCTATACCAGTTGATAGGGCAGGAGATGAGCTTTTCTCCTCCATTCATCCATCCTTGTAGCAGTTCACCACAAGAAGCTGGACAGGATGCTTCAGCCATAAATCACACCTTGATTGATACCGATGGTTAACCGTCTGCCCACTCCGCTAAAGAGATTTTTTGCTAGTTTCGCTGCTTTTCATCGGCTATATCGCCTGCAGCAACACTTCTTGGCTGATATCAATCTGGCTGGAAGTAAATGACAGTATTTCGCTGAGATTAACAACGTGGCCAATAACCAGAAGCGCAGGCGCATGCAGATTTTTACGCTGAATTTCATCCTTGAGCGTGGTTAAGGTGCCTTTTGCTATCTGCTGTTTTTGCTGGCTGGCATACATAACGGCCGCCGCAGGCGTATCGGGCGATTTACCGGCCTCGATCAACAGCTGGCAAATTTCCTCTTGTCGGGTCATACCCATGAGGACAATCAGCGTGCCTTCCAGCTGTGCCAGCAACTGCCAATTTTGCGGTTCGTTACCTTGGCACATATGCCCTGTCACTACGTGAAAACTGGAGGCGTAATCACGATGGGTGACAGGAATGCCTGCACAGGCCAGCCCGCCAATAGCGGAACTAATCCCCGGAATAATCTCGAAAGGAATACCGCACAGCGCCAGACTTTCTGCTTCCTCGCCGCCGCGCCCAAATACATAGGGGTCACCCCCTTTTAGGCGAACGACGTTTTTTCCCATTAAGGCATGATCAATGAGGATTTGGTTGATGTTCTCTTGAGGAACTGGGTGATTATTCGGTTTTTTACCAACGTTAATAATTTGGCAATTCGGTGAGGCTTGCGCAATCAGATCAAGATTAACCAAACGATCGTGGACAATAACTTGAGCCTCACGAATAGCGATTAAACCTTTAACCGTAATGAGTGATGCATCTCCTGGCCCGGCTCCAACTAGTAAAACTTTTCCTTTCCTCATTAGACAAACCTTTATGGCTGAAAATTATGGCTGAAAAAAGTGAGCGCTATTTATGTAAGTGTAAAATAAATTTTATTATATAAATTCTCATTGAGGTTTCTGATGCGGTGCTATTATTAATGACTCGGAAAAATATATGTTTGACGCCGCTCGCAATATTTAATCATTTTACGGAATGATCTCTTTATATTATTTGACGTTCTTATGTTTTGTTTATATGTCGTTGAAGTTTGTGGTTTTTTTATTTATGGTTTATTTAATTTTTAGCTTTTTATGTGCAAAGTAAACGCTTTACATATTTACTTTTGAGATCTGCAATGTCCTTGGCTATGTTTTTGTTTTATAAATTTGATTTTTTGTGTTGAATAATGAACTTTATTTATTAATAAGAAGCAGGTCACAAAAAAAACGAATTGCTATGTTTACCGATATGAAAGTGTGTATTTTAATTATCGAGCTTGCTAGTTGCGAAAATGTAAATAAATTCTGTCACTCAATAACTGTTTTTCAATAAATAGCGCTGTAATTTTTACGAGCGTGTGTAATTTATTTTTAAATTTATAGATTTTTTCATCTTTATTTGTATAGAAAATGCAACAAATGCTCTTCCGTAAAATAATAGTAAAGTCAGTCGATATTAACCGACGGACATAGAATTTATAAATTTAGCACGCATAAACCTCACGAGGTAAGTCATGCAAAAACGATCAGGAAATGATCGCGGCACTGCGGCACTGGGAGGAAAAGAGAAATGAGCCTTTCGCTGATGGTTCAAGGCACCGCCTCCGACGTAGGAAAAAGTGTTTTAGTCGCCGGATTTTGCCGTATTTTTATGCAGGATGGTTATCGCTGTAAGCCTTTCAAATCACAGAATATGGCGTTGAACTCAGGGATCACCGCGCAGGGCGATGAAATGGGGCGAGCACAGATTTTTCAGGCGCAGGCGGCGGGCGTTGCGCCCGATGTGCGTATGAATCCGGTGCTGCTTAAGCCAACGAGCGATCGCAAGGCGCAGGTTATTGTGATGGGAAAAGTGGCCTGCCATATGGATGCCGTGGAATATCACCATTATAAACCCCAGCTACAGCAGCAGATTAAAACCGTCTATCAACAGCTGGCGAGCGAATCGGACATCATGGTGCTGGAAGGTGCAGGCAGCCCGGCAGAAATTAATCTGCGCGATCGAGATATCGTGAATATGGGCATGGCTGAGGCCGCTGGCGCACCGGTATTGCTGGTGGCTGATATCGATCGCGGTGGGGTATTTGCTTCTATCTATGGCACCTTAGCGTTGCTCAAACCTGAGGAAAGGGCGCGTGTCATTGGCGTCATCATCAATAAATTTCGCGGTGATATCGCGCTGTTGCGTCCTGGACTCAAGCAAATTGAAACGCTGACTCAGGTTCCCGTTCTCGGCGTTTTGCCTTGGCTATCGCTGGATCTGGAGGATGAAGACGGCGTTGCGCTGCAGGTCGGAAAATACTCCTCCGCCAAAGAAGCCGATCTGGACGTGGTGGTGATTCAGTTTCCGCATATCGCCAACTTCACCGATTTTAATCCGCTCTCGGTGCAGCCGGATGTACGTCTGCGCTACGCCGTCGATCCACAGGAAATCATGGGCGCGGATCTGATTATTTTGCCGGGCAGTAAAAATACGCTCGGCGACCTGAGCTGGTTAAGATCGCGCAGGCTGGATCGCGCGATTAAAAAAGCCCACGGTTCAGGTACCGCAGTCATGGGGATCTGCGGTGGTTATCAAATGCTGGGTAATCAGATCTTCGATGAAGTGGAATCCGGCCTGAGTCACATGTGCGGATTAGGCTTGCTGGATGTGGATACCTGTTTTGAACCGAGTAAAAAAACCGCGCAGGTGGCGGGCGTTTCAAGCTCACACCTCAACGGCTTGTTGGCTCAGTGCGGTAATCAACCTCTAACGGGTTATGAGATCCATATGGGAGTTTCAACGCTGGGTGAAAAGGCCCGCCCGTTTGCCCATATGCAGGTTAAGAATGGTCAGGCGGAAACGTGGCTCGACGGGGCGCTAAACCATGATGGCAGCGTAGCGGGCAGCTATTTGCATGGCCTATTTGACCAAAATCTGTTCACCCGATCATTGCTCAATCAGCTGCGGCAGAACAAAGGCCTAGCACCGCTAGACGATGAAAACTTCGATTACACGCGCCATAAAGAAACGCAGTTTGACGCGCTGGCATCCAACATGCGCGTGCATTTGGATATCGATCGTATCTACGCTTTGATGCGCCAGCATCAGGAACCACAACATTGAGGCGGGTTCGCGGGAGCAATATCCAATGACGCTGACGATGTTCTGGGCCACGGTGCAATTTATTACCCGCTTTCCGGTGCCAAGCCGCTGGGCCGAGGGGGCTGATTTTCAGCAATACGGGCGCGGTGTTCCTGCATTTCCCATCGTGGGGCTGATGGTGGGGATGCTGTCCGCTGGGGTTTCGCTGGCTATTAGCCAGTCAGGCGGGGGAATTTTTATTGGCGCGTTGGGCTACGTATTTGCGCTGACGTTGCTGACCGGCGGTTTTCATTTGGATGGATTAGCCGATACCTGCGATGGCATTTTCTCTGCCCGCCAGCGCGAGCGAATGCTGGAAATTATGCGGGACAGCCGCCTTGGCACCTACGGTGGTTTAGCGCTGATTTTCTGTGTGATAACCAAAACGCTGGCGGTGGTATCGCTTTCCCAGCTATCCCCGTGGGTATTATTCGGCTTTTTGAGCTGTGCCTGCGTGGCGGGGAGAACCGCGATGGTGCTGGTGATGTATGGGCAGCGCTATGCCCGCCAAGGCGACGGAATGGGCAACATTTATATCGGCAAAATATCACGTTTGCAGGCAGCAACCACGTTAGTCATCGGCTGTTTGCTGGTGGGAATACTGGGCGGTCGTCAGGCGCTGGCGGCGTTGGCTATCACATTCGTGGCTATTTACGCGCTGGCGGGTTACTTCCGGCATCACCTCGGCGGGCAAACCGGAGACACGCTGGGCGCGGCAGAAGAGATGGGCGAGCTGATTTTCCTTTTAGCGCTACTTTGGGTATAGCACCACCTTAATGAGAAAAAGCATGAACACATTAGACTCTATTATTCAAAGGATCCGCCCCTTAGATCGGGAAAGAATGGCGCAGGCTGCGAGATATGTGGATGCGTTAGCCAAACCACCGGGAAGCCTCGGGCGCTTGGAACAGCTTGCGATTCAGCTGTCTGGCATGTCGGGGATTGAGGATTTAGCCAATCTGAACAAAGAAATTATCGTGATGTGTGCCGATCACGGCGTGTTTGATGAAGGGGTTGCCGTCACGCCTAAAAACGTCACGGCGATCCAGGCTCGAAACATGCAAAAAGGGCTCACCGGAGTATGCGCGCTGGCCAAAAACAGTAATACGCGCGTGCTGCCCGTTGATATTGGAATTGATGCAAACCCTATCGCCGACCTACGTTCGCTGAAGCTGGCGCGCGGCTGTGGAAACATCGCTCGTGGGCCAGCGATGAGCTATCAGCTGGCACAACAACTGTTGATTTCCAGCGCCAATCTAGTGCAAGAGCGCGTGGCGCAGGGGATTTCCATTTTTGGCGTTGGCGAGTTGGGTATTGCGAATACTACGCCAGCGTCGGCCATGATCAGCGTGCTGACAGACACCGATCCTCATGACGTAGTCGGTATCGGCGCGAACCTTCCTTTGGCGCGAGTGGCACATAAAGAAAGCGTTGTGCGACGTGCCATCGAGGTTAATCAACCGAATGCAAATGATGCCGTTGACGTTCTGGCCAAAGTCGGTGGTTTTGATCTTGTTGGTATGACCGGCGTGATCCTCGGTGCCGCAGCCGCCGGCGTGCCCGTCGTGCTGGATGGTTTTCTCTCCTATGCGTCGGCGCTGGCCGCGTACCGTCTGGCGCCACAGGTGCGAGATTACTGCATCCCCTCTCATTTTTCGGCTGAAAAAGGGGCGGCGGTGGCGCTTTCGCATCTCGACCTTATTCCCTACTTATATCTGGAATTGCGTTTGGGTGAAGGCAGCGGTGCCGCGATGGCGATGTCGGTGATTAGCGCGGCCTGCGCCATGTATTGCGATATGGGGCAGCAAACGAGCAGTGGTTTTAGTTTACCGCCGTCGCCGTTACGTAACTGATTTTTTAATTATGAATTAATGGGTGTATCAACATGCGCTGTAAAATTCCTAAGACCGATCTATTAGTGACGTTTGAAGCTGTGGCTCAATATGAAAGCTACACGCGTGCGGCAGAGAAATTAGCGTTAACGCAGAGTGCGGTATTTCGTCAAATAACCGCATTAGAAGAATTTCTCAACGTGTCTTTATTCCATCACGTGCGCAAGCGTATTTTTCTTAACGACGCCGGTCGTTATTATCTCGATCTCGTCAGAGATACGCTAGAGCAGATGGAGCGCGATACGCAAAGTATTATGTCCTATCAATCTACGCAACAGATTTTGGAATTAGCGGTCACGCCAACGTTTAGCACACATTGGCTTATTCCTAACCTGAGTGACTTTCATGAAAATAATCCTGAGATAGTGCTTAATTTAATTGCGCTAACCACACCCGCTGATTTTTTAAATCTACGCTATGACGCCGTGATTATGCGCGAAGACTTCTGTAGCCCTTGGGCGGAGAATGAACATTTATTTGAAGAAGAGTTAGTTCCGGTGTGTAGCCGAATGCTGTGGCGCGACGATAAAGAGGTGATGCGCGCGGACCAGTTACTGGATGAATTCACGTTGTTACATCAGACTACACGGCTAGATTCATGGCACGATTGGTTTGCGTTATCCGGCGTGAGTAGCCCGCAGGTGCGCATGGGGCCACGCTTTGATCTGCTCTCTATGCTGATTTCTGCCGTGCGTTCCAATTTAGGCGTTGCGCTGCTGCCGCGCTTTGCAATTCATAAAGATCTTGAAAATGGCGATATGGTGATCCCGTGTGATTTACCTATGAGCACCGGTAACCACTTTATTTTAACCTATAAAGAAGGAAAGCGAGGGTTGCGTAGTTTGCAGAAGTTTAGCCATTGGGTGCATGAAAAATCGAATGACGAGGAATTAAAAAGAACAGGTATTCACAGTTAAGCATCATATGTTGAAAATTGAACAATTGATTTTTAAGTTAATAAAATAATAATTGGAATTGTTTTTATATTTTCAATTTTTAAATAATCTATCTTTTTTGTTACGCCTCATGGCTAGCAAGATCCTCTTGCTACTATTTTTTCAATTTATTGAGTAAAAATAATGCATAAAAATGATTTTTTTTACCAAGAGATATTTCCTCTTTCTGAAGATAAAACCGAGTATTACCTCCTTACCGATAAATACGTGTCTACCTTTACGATTGACGGCAAGGAAGTGCTTAAAATAGAACCTGAGGCGTTAACGCTGGTTTCTCAACAGGCGTTTCATGATGCATCCTTTTTCTTGCGTCCTGCGCATCAGCAACAGGTGGCGGCTATTTTGCAAGATCCGCAGGCCAGTGAAAACGATAAATATGTGGCTTTACAGCTCCTGCGCAATTCTGAAATCTCGGCGAAAGGCATCTTGCCCAACTGCCAAGATACCGGCACATCAACGATTGTGGCCAAGAAGGGCCAGTATGTTTGGACCGATACCGACGACGTTGAAGCGCTATCTCGCGGCATTTTTAATACCTTCCGCCAAGACAATCTGCGCTACTCACAAAATGCGGCGTTGGATATGTACAACGAAGTGAATACCGCGACCAACCTGCCCGGGCAAATTGATATTTTTGCCACCACCGGCGCGCAGTATTCATTTTTGTTCGTGAATAAAGGCGGCGGCTCAGCCAATAAAGCCGCGCTGTATCAGGAAACCAAAGCCATTCTTGAGCCGGAAAAACTTAAAGCGTTTCTAATCGAAAAAATGAAGAGTTTAGGCACCGCAGCCTGCCCGCCGTATCACATTGCCTTCGTGATTGGCGGCTTATCGGCGGAACAAACCTTAAAAACCGCTAAGTTGGCCTCAACCAAATATTTTGATGCACTGCCGGTGAGCGGCAATGAATACGGTCAGGCATTTCGCGATACGCAGTTAGAACAGAGCCTACTCGAGGCTTCTCGCGAGTTTGGCTTAGGAGCGCAGTTTGGCGGCAAATATTTTGCGCACGATGTGCGGGTTATTCGTCTGCCGCGCCACGGTGGATCGTGTCCGATTGGTATGGCTATTTCATGCTCGTCAGATCGCAATATCAAAGCCAAAATCAACAAGCAGGGGATCTGGCTGGAGAAGTTAGAACGCCATCCTGAACGCTACATTCCACAGGCGATGCGCCAGCATCAAGAAGGGCAGGTCGTCGATATTGATCTTAACCGCCCGATGGTGGAGATCTTGCAAGAACTTTCGCGCTATCCGGTTTCGACGCGCGTGTCGCTCAATGGGCCATTGATTGTGGCGCGTGACATTGTCCATGCCAAGCTTAAAGAACGCCTAGAGCAGGGCGAGCCGCTACCACAATATATGAAAGATCATCCCGTGTATTATGCCGGACCCGCCAAAAAACCAGACGAATATGTTTCAGGCTCGATGGGGCCAACCACCGGTGGGCGCATGGATAGCTACGTTGAGCTGTTTCAATCCCACGGCGGAAGTTTAGTGATGCTCGCCAAAGGCAACCGTAGCCAGCAGGTAACTGACGCTTGCGCACAGCATGGGGGCTTTTATCTGGGCAGTATCGGCGGTTCGGCGGCGATATTGGCCCAGGAATATATTGAAAGCTTGGAGTGTCTTGAATATCCCGAGCTGGGCATGGAGGCAGTATGGAAAATGAATGTCAAAAACTTCCCTGCGTTTATTTTGGTCGATGATAAGGGCCATTCATTTTTCGACCAAATTCAGATGAAGGCATGCGCAGGCTGTCAAAAATAGCCCATAGGAGCATTGTCATGAGTGAAGAACGCTATCAACAACGCCAACAGCAGCTCAAAGAGCGCGTTGAACAACGCGTTGCAGAAGCCACGAAACGCTGCGGGATCGTGATTGTGTTTACCGGCAATGGCAAAGGTAAAACCTCTGCGGCTTTTGGTACGGCGGCACGGGCAATCGGTCACGGCATGAAGGTCGGCGTGGTGCAATTCATCAAAGGGGAGTGGGAGAGCGGCGAGCGCAATCTTCTCGAACGCGCTGGGGCTGAATTTCATATTATGGCCACCGGTTTTACCTGGGATACTCAAGATAAGCTGTCGGATACGCGGGCTGCGGTGACGGCGTGGGAACAGGGCAAGCGTATGCTGGCAGACCCTTCCTATGGGCTAGTTATCTTAGATGAACTGACCTATATGCTGACCTATGGCTATTTGGCACTTGATGAGGTGCTAACTGCGCTTGAAAATCGACCCGCTCAGCAAAATGTGGTGATCACGGGAAGAGCCTGTCACCGAGATCTTATCGCGTTGGCAGATACGGTGAGTGAACTACGGCCGGTTAAACACGCCTTTGATAACGGCATTCAGGCACAGGCAGGCATTGATTGGTAATACGCATCGAAACGTAATAAAGCTTGCTTGCTACGTAACAAAGGCCATGCCGTGCTGTGTGGCCTTTTTCTCGCCAAAAAACAAATGATGAAATTTTCCCCGTTTTGCCTAAACAGTGACTATAGTCAATGTATGACACGGCAATAAAGCAAGTCATTGGTTTCCTATCACACCTTAAGACGGCTTGGCTTAAGCATTGTTTATAGTTTTGTCCATCTCTAAGAACTTTCTAAATAGTATTAAATTTCGTTTTTTCTGGATGAAAAAAATAAATCCCTAACGGTTAGTGTTGTTAATGTTAAGTGATTTATGCATGCAATTTATAAGGTTATTGATTTTCTAATTAAAAATCAATGATATGAGTTTTTATGATTGAAAGTAAAGATAGATTATGACGATCAATTGAGCGTTTTTGATTGGCTGTGATTGGTGTTGACGATCAATAGATCAGATTTGATCGAAATTGATTATCGAAATACCCATTGATAGAATGAGTGAATAATCTATCTTGTAAATGCGGTGTTGAGTGAATGCTTCGCTGAAGCACCCTGCTTGGGGGACATCATGGATGACATATTCTTATTCAGTCGCTCGCACATCATGCAGTTGGCTATTGCGAGCATCACAGGATGCCGTTCAGCAACACCTCGAACCAGCCCAAACTTCAAGTTTCAAAACCCCATACAAACTGCCGTAGCGGTGCTGATCATTCGGCCTAAGTTACTGGTGGTTGATACGGTGTTAACGTGCGCCGCTGATATCCAGTATTTATTGCAACGTCTGGCCGAAGAGAGCTATCGCAGCCGTATCGTTCTGATCGTTGACAATAAAAACACTCAAATGGCACGCCGCTACCCGCTAGATTTCCCTGAACTCAACATCGCGTGCATCGGTGACCTGCAAGCGCTCTCTGACACTATTCAGAGCACCTCGCAAGGGTATTTGGTGAATACGCTGTCCTCGCAAATTTATCTTGGCCTGCAAAAGCATATCTCCAATAAATTTGCGGCGTTATTGATGGACTGGGATGCTGCTTGCTCGCAGGCGAAGCGCAAGGGTAACGACTACAAAAATATTTTAAACAGACGCTCTTATCTCAAGAAGAAACTGGGACTCAAGAACAAAACTGAGATTGATCTTCTAATTGGTATGCTAAAACAGCCAAATCGTACCAACGACGCCACTTCTCCCCTGCGTCAGAGCGTTTAGACAGTCGCCACCGCGTCCCCGTACAAATTACAACCACCTGAGATATCAGCCTCGCCTACCGCGGGGCTATTTTTATGCATCAACGCTTATTTTGCCTGTTTTTTGATCTGTATTTTATCCCGCGATTTGATGCATTTTATTTACTTTAAAGCTAAATGTGCCAAACCCAATGATAAAACCACCGCATAGACCTGAATATAGTGAAAGGTTATATAAATGACTTATCGCTAATTCATGTAATTAATATATACATCAGCCATAAGTTGAGAATCATCGCGTGAGAAAAATATCTTGGATTATCTGTGATGAACGCAAGAAAACTCCTATTTTTAAACGTATCGTAAATGGATGATGATTATTTATTTGAATTCAACTCGTGACGATAAATCATCCGGTTTATATGGACATATTGGTTATCTTTATCGGGTTAATGCAAGGTTATTAACGTCTTTTGTGCTATTGAGTTGATGCGATTCATTGAGTTTTTATATTTTAATAGCAAAGTTCCTAGTGTTGTCCGATAGTCATTTATTTGCTCATTCCATAGAGGAAATATCTTATTTTTGAATTCTAATAAATGACTAGGATTAAGCCCGCACTGAGGTGCCTTAAACCCTTGCGGTACAAGGGGTATTGGTTTTTATCGTAAGAAATATCTTACATTTCAATTAGATGATCTATGTCACAAAACGATCTTTTCGTTACATCCTGTAACAGTTAAACGTTTCTTAATAGAAGTAAAAACTTCTTAAACTCAGTCACGAGTATTTTGCTTACTCACCTTTCCTTATTAATTAAATATGTACTAGAAATGCTAAATATCGCCAATCGATGAACGTTTTGACTACGCCGTTTATTCGCAATTAATCCACCTGTTCACGGTGACTTAATTTAAGGCAGGGAATGTTTGTCACGACTGGCAGTTATCCTTAATTTTCAGTTGTAAGGGACAGTAAATGGCTTCATCAAGTTTCCAAAATGAAGTACCCAAGGCTCGCGTCAATATCAAATTGGATTTACATACCGGTGGAGCACAGAAGAAAGTTGAACTGCCGCTGAAATTACTGGTAATGGGCGACTACAGCAACGGTAAAGAACAACGTCCACTTTCCGAACGCAGCAAAATCGATATTAATAAAAATAACTTCAATAGCGTACTGGGTGAATTCCAGCCAAGTATAAAAATGGCAGTGCCAGATACCTTGGCCGGTGATGGTACGGATACTGCGGTATCTCTGACTTTCAACGATATGAAAGATTTCGAACCTGAACAGGTAGCTCGCCAGATCCCTCAGCTACGTGCTCTGCTCGCCATGCGTAACCTACTACGCGATCTCAAATCAAACCTGCTCGACAACGCAACGTTCCGCCGTGAACTCGAAAATATTCTCAAAGACGACGCTTTGAGCGATGAACTGCGCGCGGAATTGGCGGCATTAGCGCCACAAGACTGTTAATCACCGGGTTGGATAAGAGAAGGAAATGCTGATGTCTGTACAGGAAAAAAATGCGCAGGGTAATGCTACCGCTGTGCTTGAAAATGAAGCGCCTATCATGCAGGGCGTTTATGCATCGCTGTTTGAAAAAATCAATCTCAGCCCAGTTTCATCGCTGACCGGTATTGAAATCTTCCAAAATAACGAAGGACTGGCAGAAACCTCCGCCGACGAGCGTGTTACCGCCGCCGTGAGCGTGTTTTTAGATCTGCTGAAGCAGTCGGCGCAAAAAGTCGAAAAACTGGATAAAACCTTGCTAGATGGCCACATTGCCGCATTGGATGCTCAGATTAGCAGCCAGTTAGATGCCGTGATGCACCATCCTGATTTCCAGCGCGTGGAATCCACGTGGCGCGGCGTTAAGTCACTGATTGACCAAACTGATTTCCGCCAAAACGTCCGCATTGAGCTGCTGGACGTGAGCAAAGATCATCTGGCTCAGGATTTTGAAGACGCGCCAGAAATTGCCCAAAGCGGCCTGTATTCCCATACCTACATTCAAGAATACGACACCCCAGGCGGGGAGCCTATTGCAGCCACTATTTCCAACTATGAGTTTGGTCGTGGCCCGCAGGATATTGCTTTGCTGCGTAATATCTCCAAAGTGGCTGCTGCCGCGCATATGCCGTTCATTGGTTCTGTTGGGCCAGCGTTCTTCGGCAAAGACACTATGGAAGAAGTGGCTGCTATCAAAGATATCGGCAACTACTTCGACCGTGCAGAGTACCTGAAGTGGAAATCTTTCCGTGAGAGCGACGATGCACGCTACATCGGTTTAACCATGCCGCGCGTATTAGGCCGCTTGCCATATGGTCCAGACACCATCCCTGTACGTAGTTTTAACTACGTGGAAGAGGTGAAGGGCCCAGATCACGAGAAATATCTGTGGACTAACGCCTCGTTTGCGTTCGCCGCCAACATGGTGAAAAGCTTCATCAACAACGGTTGGTGTGTGCAAATTCGTGGCCCGCAGGCCGGTGGTGCCGTTACCGATCTGCCGATCCATCTCTACGACTTGGGCACCGGTAATCAGGTGAAAATCCCGTCTGAAGTGATGATCCCAGAAACCCGCGAGTTTGAATTCGCTAACTTGGGCTTCATCCCGCTGTCGTACTACAAAAACCGCGACTACGCCTGCTTCTTCTCGGCGAACTCCACCCAGAAACCGGCGCTGTATGAAACCCACGACGCCACGGCGAACAGCCGCATCAACGCGCGTCTGCCGTACATCTTCCTGCTATCGCGTATTGCGCATTATTTGAAACTGATCCAGCGCGAAAATATCGGTACCACCAAAGACCGCCGTTTGCTGGAGCTGGAGCTAAATAACTGGATCCGTGGGCTGGTCACAGAAATGACCGATCCGGCTGATGACTTACAGGCGTCACATCCGCTGCGCGATGCCAAAGTGACCGTTGAAGACATCGAAGATAACCCAGGTTTCTTCCGCGTGAAGCTGTTTGCGGTTCCGCATTTCCAAGTTGAAGGAATGGATGTGAACCTGTCTCTGGTTTCGCAGATGCCGAAAGCCAAAGCCTAATCGGAACCGAGCGCAAAGATGAAAATTGACCGTCCGTTATGGGCTGCTGGGACATTGTTGTCTCCGCAGCAGTTCCAACAGCAGGCGCGCTGGGAGGCATACACCAATGAGTGTATTGCTCATCTGGCGCTGGTTCACCCTTGGGGGATCTTAGCTGCTGAGTTTGACAAGGACGCATTACGGCTGGGCAAACTGAAAGCGGATCGCATTAGCGTCCGCTTTCAGGACGGTACGTTGCTCGACAGTGAGCGGGCAGATCTGTTGCCACCTGCGCTGGATTTAGCGCAGGTGTTACCTGCCGATGCACAAAGCGCCACGCTGTTGCTGGCGCTGCCGTTGGAACATGCCAATGGCGGTAACTGCCTACCGACGGATGCCAAAGCCGATCGTCCCATTCGCTATCGTCAGGATTGGGCATCAGTGCAGGACATTTTTGGTAACGATACCGAGTCCATGGCGGTGGCGCGTTATGCGCTTACGCTGCGTCTAGACGGTGATGAAAACGGTGATTACCTAACGTGTCCCGCCGTGCGCTTAGTGCGCGACGTGCAGGGTGTTTGGGGCGTCGATCCGCAATTCGTTCCGCCGTTGCTTCAGTTCGGTGCGCACGCTGCGCTGGTCAGCTATTTGGATCGTTTATTGACCCAGTTGCATGCCAAACGCACGCGCCTGATGGGGATGCGTCGTGAAAGCAACCAGCGGATGGCCGATTTTGCCGTTGCCGATGTGTCGCTGTTTTGGCTGCTGAATGCGCTGAACAGCTATCAACCGGTGCTGAATGATTTCCTCACCCATCCTGCGTTGCATCCTGAGCTGGTTTATCGCGAATTGGTGAAGCTGGCCGGTGCGTTGCTCACTTTTTCGCTAGAGCACGATATGGATGCTATTCCAGCCTATGACCACGCGCGTTTAGGCTCGGTATTCCCGCCGTTGTTCAGCCTGATTAGCACATTGTTAGAAGCCAGTTTGCCGTCACGCGTGATCGCCCTCGATCTGGAAAAGGTTCGTCCAAACCAGTGGCAGGCCGCGTTAAACGACGCTCGCCTGCGCGAAGAGGCGGATTTCTATCTTTCGGTGCGCTCTGCGTTACCGGCTCATCTGCTGCAAACCCAGTTCCCACTGCTGTGCAAAGTGGGCGCGCCGGATGACGTCAATAATTTGATCAACGTTGCCCTCAACGGTGTTCCGCTTATCCCACTCAGCCATGTCCCTGCCGCCATTCCGCTACGTCTGGAAAATCAGTACTTCGCTTTGGATCTCAAACATCCAACGGCGACGGCGATGTTGGCCTCTGGCGTGTGTGCGTTTTACGTACCAGGAACCTTATCGGATGTGCAACTTGAACTGTATGCGGTGCTGAGAGCATGAGTAAAAAGAGTGTGATTGATATCGACGATCTGCTGCAAGACACGTGGCTGCTGGTGGTCCAACTGCGTCAAGGGGTTCCGGTCGAGCATGGACAAACCCTTTGGCAGCACTGCACGAAAAATATCGAACGTACCGAACAGACTTTGAAAGAAGCGGGCATGCATCAGAGTGCTATCGATCATATTCGTTACGCCCAGTGTGCTTTGCTGGATGAAACGGTGTTAGGGCGTCCCCAAGACGATGGCTACTCTGCCTGGCACGCGATGCCGTTGCAGGCCCACTTCTTTCAAACCTTACAGGCGGGTGAACTGCTTTATCAACGTATGCGTGAAGTGCTGCGTGAGCCCGCGCCAAATATGGTCGTGCTGACCTGTTTTCACCGTGTGCTGATGCTGGGGTTTCGCGGCGTCTATGGCGAAAACGATACGCCGGAGCGCCAACAGCTGGTGGCTGAACTTAGCCAACGCGTAGCGCCGTTGGACGTTGATCAAAGCGCGCCGCTGCTGGTAAACGCCGCGGCTTCGCGACGTTATCGCTGGCTGCATTCGCGTTGGGTTCATGTTGTCGCGGCGGTAGTGATTCTGGCCGGTGTTTGGTGGGGCTTTCATAGCTATCTCACAACGCTGGTTACCACGCTGCTACCCGCCAAGCCATAAAGGGACGATGACATGAGCACCACCTATAAGCGCGCCCTATGGGCATGGGGCGGATTGCTCGCGCTGTTACTGTGTCTGGTTTGGTTGCCGCTGACGCTGTTGGGGCAAATTATCGCCATCGTGGTGGTTTTGCTGGTGGTGGTTATCGGTTGGCGGCGCGCAGGGCGTGTGAATGCCCATGTGATGGAGGCCACCGCTGATTTACCGCCTGAGCATTTCCGTCATCCGGTGGTGGTGGTGTGCGGCGACGGCGTTGATGCGCTGTTTGGCCTCGCCAACGTAAGAGAAACGCCGCAGGGCTGTTATCTGCGCTTACCGCCAGAGCTTCGCTTGGTGGATTTTGTTGATTCTATGCTGGCGCAGCGCGCCGGTTGGAGTGAGCAAATCAGCATCTTGCGGGTGATTAACCCACAGCAGCAAAGCGATGCCGCCGTGCTCGCGGGGCAAATGCGTGAGTTCTGTTATCAGGTATCACGCGTCAGCAAGCTGTGTGGCCGAGACACGCCGGTGCTGTTCACCAGCTATTTGGCGATCGCCAACACGCATCAGCCCGATGAACTGTGGTTTGAGTGGCTGGCAGGGCAGGCGGAAAGCAGCATTGGCATTGGCCGTTCGGCCCCGCGCGCGCTGGCTGACTGGCTTGCGGCGAATCGTAGCGATGAAGGTGACACGCTGCGCGCTGAACGTTTCCAGTGTGCGGTCACGGTCAAAAGCTGGCGTGAATGGATGGCTGAATTTGTGTTGCCGCACTGTCAGCGTCAGGAGCATTCGGCTCCGGCCTGTCGACCGGTGGCGATTGCACTATCGCCGGTCGCGGCGCTGCCTGCATCGGTGGGTAATCACTCGCTGTGGCAACAGTGGCTAGCAAGTAAAACTACGCTCGGCGATGGCGCGAAGGGCGAAATGACCCACGCTGAATCGAGCGGCGGATTGGCTTTCCCCGATCGCTTGCTGCGCCTGTTGCCTCAGCAGTCGGGGTTTACTCCGCTGCGCCGGACGAAGGCATGGGGCATTGGGCTATTTACGTTGGCAGCGGTTGCGGCCTTAGGCAGCTCCGCGTGGCATAACCGCCAGCTTTTGCGGCAGGTAAGTGACGATATCCAGCGCTACAACGCGATTCGCATGACCGACTACGTGGCGAAAAAGCACGCGGTTGACGTGCTAATCCAAGACGAAGTGCTGTTGGATAACAACTATCGGCAGGGCGTCCCGCTGCGCATGGGATTAGGGCTGTATCCGGGTGAGCGCTTGCGCCAGCCGTTACTGGCTACGATTGCGACCTATCTGCCACCGCCGCCGGAAAAAGTGCAGGAAAAAGCCAAGGTGGTGATCCCCAAAGCGGTGCGCTTAGACAGCCTGTCGCTGTTTGATATCAACAGCGCGAAGCTAAAAGCGGGTTCCACCAAGGTGCTGGTGAGTGCGCTAGTCGACATCAAAGCGCAGCCGGGCTGGCTGATTGTGATCGCCGGACATACCGACTCCACCGGTAATCCGCAGCGCAATGTCACGCTCTCCCAAGCACGCGCCGAAGCGGTACGCGATTGGATGCGCAGCATGGGGGATATTCCGATGACCTGTTTCGCGGTGCAGGGATATGGCGCAAGTCAGCCCATTGCCAGTAATGAAACCGACGTTGGCCGAGCGGCTAACCGAAGGGTAGATATTCGTCTGGTGCCAGAGGCGGGAGCCTGCAAGCTGCCCGCCAAGGCATCAGATTTTTAACCAGCCGCCAGTGTGGCGGCTTACAACAGCGTACTTATCAGTACCCCAAGTACCGATAAGTACCTCCCCAGTAACAAGGAGTTTTACATGGCAATTCCAGCATATCTGTGGCTGAAAGACGACGGCGGCGCAGACATTAAAGGTTCAGTAGACGTACAAAAACGTGAAGGCAGCATCGAAATGGTCGCGCTGGAACACTCTCTGTACATCCCTACCGACAACAACACCGGCAAACTGACCGGTACTCGTATCCATACTCCTCTGGTATTCACCAAAGAAGTGGATGCGTCTAGCCCTTATCTCTACAAAGCCGTGACTTCTGGCCAGACCCTGAAGTCTGCCGAAATCAAATGGTACAAGATCGATGACGCGGGTCAAGAAGTGGAATACTTCAACACCAAGCTCGAAAACGTCAAAGTCGTGAAAGTCGCGCCAAAAATGTGGGATATCAAAGACCCATCGAAAGAAAAACACAACCATCTGGAAGAGATTGAGTTCCGTTACGAGAAGATCACTTGGACCTTCAAAGACGGCAACATCATTCATTCTGACTCTTGGAATGAGCGCGCTTCAGCGTAATACCTCAGGCAGGCGAGAAATCGTCTGCCTTTTCGTTTTTCTGCTCAGCGCCAAAACGGCCTTGTTCGGACGCTGAGCACAACAACGAACGGATTTAAAACAATTTAATTTGATGACCTTATGGGCCTTGGCTTCCAAGTATGGAAAACGGCTATGGGCGGTAGCGTGCCTAATAAGGCAATGGGCATAAACGGGAGAGAGAATGTAATGGGAAATAATTCAGCAAGCTTACTGCGTCGGTTAAATCCATATTGTGCTCAGGCGCTTGCCGCCGCCGCCACCTTATGCCAAACCCGCGCCCATGCGGAAATCACGGTAGAACACTGGCTGCTCAAGCTGTTAGAGCAGGGCGAAGGTGACATTACGGTGATCGCTCGTCGCTACGAATGGGACATGGACGGCCTATGGCAGGGGTTGCTGAATCATTTAGAAAGTCTTCCGCATACCATTCAGGGAAAACCGCAGCTCTCCGACAAGCTCCAACAGCTGATCAAAAATGCGTGGCTAGATGCATCGTTGCAGGAAAACACCGACGCCGTGCGCTCCTCTCATCTGCTCGCCGCGCTGATTAATAAGCCTAACTTACTGGCGACGGACGCCGTTTGGCCGCTGCTGAGTATCAGCACCACGCAGCTTTCCCGTTTGCTACCGCTGCTAGATGCCCAGTCGGAAGAACGCCCTGAGCTGCAAACTGGGTTGCAACACCCGCAACATCATTCTGAAGATTATCCTGAACGGCAGCCGACGAATAATGCCGAATCGGCCTCGGGTCAACCCAACGTCAGCGGCGTTTCGCCGATGCAGGAAGCGCATTTGGCGGTGCTCAATAAGTTCACCCTCGACGTCACCGAAAAAGCGCGTTCGGGCGGTATAGACCCCGTATTTGGGCGCGATATGGAAATTCGCCAGATGGTCGATATTCTTTCCCGCCGCCGCAAAAATAATCCAATTCTGGTGGGCGAACCCGGCGTGGGTAAAACTGCGCTGGTGGAAGGTTTAGCACTGCGTATTGCCGAAGGCAATGTGCCAGACAGTTTAAAAACCGTAAGCGTACGCACGCTGGATCTCGGTCTGCTACAGGCGGGCGCAGGCGTGAAAGGTGAATTCGAACAACGGCTGAAAAATGTCATTGAAGCGGTACAGCAAGCGCCCGAGCCGGTGCTGCTGTTTATTGACGAAGCACACACCATTATCGGCGCGGGCAATCAGGCCGGTGGCGCAGATGCCGCTAACCTGCTGAAGCCGGCGCTGGCACGCGGTGAACTGCGCACCATTGCGGCTACTACCTGGTCTGAATACAAACAGTATTTCGAACGCGACGCCGCGCTAGAACGCCGTTTCCAGATGATCAAAGTCGACGAGCCAGACGATGAGATGGCGTGCCTGATGCTGCGCGGCTTGAAAGAGCGCTACGCCACCCATCACGGCGTGCATATTCAAGACGCGGCGGTGAAAGCGGCGGTCACGCTGTCGCGCCGTTATATCACCGGACGACAACTGCCGGACAAAGGCGTCGATTTACTGGATACCGCCAGCGCCCGCGTGCGTATGAGCTTGGATACCGTGCCTGAACAGCTCACCCAGATTAACGCTCAGTTAGCGTCGCTGGAGATGGAAAAACTGGCTATCGAGCAAGATTTAGTGCTCAGCAGCGGCGCCGACAGTGAACGACTTGGCACGATTGAAAAACTGAGCGCCGAATTGCTCAGCCAACAGGCGCAGCTCGACGCCCAATATCAGCAAGAGCGCGAGCTTACCCAAACGCTGCTGGAAGTACGCCAAGATCTCAGCCGCCAGTCCGAACGCGCCGCTATTCAGCAGCAACTGAGCGAAATTCAGGGCAATCAGCCGCTGCTTTCTCTCGACGTTGACGTGCGCACCGTGGCGAACGTGATCGCCGACTGGACGGGCGTGCCGCTGGGCAGCCTGTTGAAAGATGAACAAACCAGCCTGCTACAGCTGGAAGATCAGCTGGGCGAACGCGTTATTGGCCAACCGGCCGCGTTAGGCGCGCTGGCGCAGCGGTTACGCGCCGCTAAAACCGGTTTAACCTCGGAGAACGGCCCGCTCGGCGTATTCCTGCTGGTTGGCCCGAGCGGCGTGGGTAAAACCGAGAGCGCATTGGCGCTGGCCGATGATCTGTTCGGCGGCGAAAAATCGCTGATCACGATTAATATGTCCGAGTATCAAGAGGCGCACACCGTTTCCCAGCTTAAGGGCTCACCTCCGGGCTACGTGGGCTATGGTCAGGGCGGGATTTTGACCGAGGCGGTGCGCAAGCGACCGTACAGCGTGGTACTGCTCGACGAAGTTGAGAAGGCGCATCGCGACGTTTTAAACCTGTTCTATCAGGTATTCGACCGCGGCTTTATGCGCGACGGCGAAGGGCGCGAGATCGACTTCCGCAATACCGTGATTTTAATGACCGCCAACTTGGGCAGCGATGAGCTAATGGCGCTGTTAGAACAACAGCCACAGGCCTCGGACGGCATACTGCAAGAGCTGCTGCGCCCGATCCTGCGCGATCATTTCCAGCCAGCTTTACTCGCCCGTTTCCAGACTTTGATTTATCGCCCGCTAGACGCCGTGGCGCTCCGCCGCATTGTGGCCATCAAATTAGGGCAGGTGGCGAAGCGTCTTCAGCGACATTACGGGCTGACTTGCCACATCGAAGAGAGCCTGATGGACACGCTGGTCGAGGCCTGTCTGCTGCCGGATACCGGCGCGCGCAACATCGACAGCCTGCTTAACCAGCAGATCTTACCGGTTCTTTCTCAGCAGCTATTACAGCGTTTAGCGCAGCAGCGAAAACCGAACAGCCTGACATTGAGTTACAACGACGAAGACGGCATTACGCTGGATTTTGGTGACGAAGAGAGCGGTGACGAAAAAAACGCTGAATCAGACGGCGAGATAACCGCCGAAGCGAGGGTGACATGTTAAATACTGCGGCTCAACTGATGTTCGACCACAGCCACCATGTGCTGAAAGTCTGGGACAACACGGCTCCGCTGGACGTGTTGGCGTTCACTGGCGAAGAGCATCTCAGCCAGCCTTATCGCTACACCATCGAATTCACTAGCTCGGCCAAAGACATCCAGCCCGCGCAGATGCTGATGCAGGACGCCACGTTCACCCTGAACGCCACACCGAATGCGCTGGCCTCTTTAGGTGCCGCGTTGTCGATGACGCCGCCGGTTATGCAGGCGCTGCGCACGGTGCACGGGGTGATCCAGCGCTTCAAGCGCCTGTCTACTTCACGCGATGAAAGCCGCTATGAAGTCACTTTGGTTCCGCGCTTGGCGCTGCTGGCGAAAAGCCATCAGCACGCGATTTACCAAAACCTCTCGGTGCCGGAGATCGTGGAAAAGATCCTGCGCGATCGCCACGGTTTCAAAGGGCAAGATTTTCTGTTCACGCTGGCGCACACCTATCCAAAACGTGAACTGGTGATGCAGTACGGCGAAAACGATCTGCAATTTATTAGCCGCCTGCTGGCCGAAATCGGCATCTGGTTCCGCTTTACCGCTGACCCTAAACTCAATATCGACGTCGTAGAATTCTATGACGATCAACAGCATTACCAATTTGGCACCAGCCTGCCGCTGCGTAATCCGTCGGGCATGAATGACGTCGGCGTTGAATCGGTGTGGGGCTTAACCAGCGCTCATCAGGTGGTCGAAAACCGCGTCACCACCCGAGACTACAACTATCGCCAAGCCCAATCGTGGATGGACGGCGACGTTGACGTTACCCGCGGTGACAAAACCACCTACGGTGAAGCCTATCACTACGCGGATAATTATCTGGCGGCGGGCGACAAAAACAGCCCACAGTCTGAGCCAGAGAGCGGTGCGTTCTATGCGCGCCTGCGTCATGAACGCTATCTGAATCAACAAACCCTGCTACACGGTTTCACCACTTCGGCGGCGCTGTCGCCAGGGCAAGAACTCAAAGTGGATGGCGATGCACCCGAGGCGTTCCGCCAAGGTGCGGTGATCGTGGCTATCAGCAGCAAAGCGCGCCGCGACCAAAGCTACGAAGTTGAATTCACTGCCATCCCGTATTCTGAAAATATTTGTTTCCGCCCAGAACCCAGCGCCAAGCCGGTGATGGCGGGCACCATTCCGGCTCGCGTCACTAGCACCGTGGTGAATGACACCTACAGCCACATCGACAAAGATGGCCGCTACCGCGTGTCGTTTGATTTTGACCGCGACGAATGGCAGGCCGGATGTGAAAGCCTATGGGTACGCCAAGCGCGGCCGTATGCCGGTGACACCTACGGCCTACACGCACCGCTGCTGGCGGGCACCGAAGTGGCGATTGCGTTCGAAGAGGGCAACCCCGACCGACCGTACATCGCCTACGCGCTGCACGACTCCAAACACGGCGACCACGTCACGCTGCAAAACTACAAACGCAACGTGCTGCGCACTCCCGCTAACAACAAACTGCGCCTCGACGACGAACGTGGCAAAGAGCACATCAAACTCAGCACCGAATACGGCGGCAAAACCCAGCTCAACCTCGGCCATTTGGTCGACAGCCAAAAACAGCAACGCGGCGAAGGCTTCGAACTGCGCACCGACGACTGGGGCGCGATAAGGGCGGGCAAGGGGATTCATCTCACGACCGACCCCCAGCCTCAGGCGCAGAAAAAGCAGCTCGATCTGGATGCCACCATTAAGCAGCTAAAGCAGGCGCTGGACGTTGCTGAAACCCTCAAGCGCACCGCCGAGTTTTCTCAGGCCTCGCCTATCGATAATTTGGCACAGCAACAGCTTGCTAAGGCGATCTCGGGCGAAACCAAAGCAGGTATTTCAATGTATGGCGATGAAGGTATCGCTATCGTTACGCCGCGTTCGGCTCAGGTTTCGGCGGCAGACAACGTGGTTGTCACCGCGCAGGAAAACGTGGGGGTTAGCGCTATTCAGTCCCTATCGATGAGCGTGGGCAAAATGATCTCGCTGTTCGCGCATAAGTTAGGCATCAAGATTATTGCAGCCGAAGGGAAGGTTCAGGTTCAAGCGCAGAACGGTGAGATGGAGATGACATCGACCAACAATTTACAGATCACCAGCACGCAGGGAAAAGTGGTGATTAACGCACAGCAGGAGCTGCTACTGACCTGCGGCGGTGCCGGGATTCGCATCAAAGATGGCGTAATAGAAGAGATTGCGCCGAATAAGATCTTACAAAAGTCACCGATTCTTTCTTACATGGGCGGCGATAGTGTGAAAGCGACGATGCCAAGTTTCCCGAAAGGCGAGTTTGTACGTCAGGTGCGGCTACACGTAGCGGGAAATCCGCAGCAGGCGCTAGGCAACAGAAAATTCCGTTTAACTTTTCCCGATGGGTCGATGCAGGAAGGGATAACCGATGCCAATGGCCAATCTGAATTATTGCAGATGAGCGCGTTGGATAACGTTCAGATCGCCGTATTACCGGAGCAGCATAATGACTAAACCAGCAAACAATACCCATCATAATGAATCGAGTCAGTTAAAGTTTAGCGGCGTGCCAACCGACAGCGGTGAAATGGTGAATGTGCAATGTGCCGTACAACCGCCCATGCCGTGTATGACGATTGTGATCCATGGCGTTAATGACAATGGATTAGCCTACCGAAATATTGATAACGGTATCTGCAAAGGGCTGAATACTCGCTTAGGCCGCACCGATTTAACCCCGCACCAGTGGGGCGTAGAAGCGTCTGATACCGATGATAAAATCAATCTGGCAGCAGAAAGCTGCGCAATTCAATCCCCAGGGCGTTCGCCCATTATTCCTTTTTATTGGGGCTATCGGCCGGTTGATTACGATAAATATCACGCCGATCAAGTGGAATATAAGCAAGCGCTTCACGAAAAGGGCGATCAGGCTGATTTGCCCTATGATGCCTATGTACGCCCAGATGCCGCCAATCAGCGAGATAAAAGCATCGGCGAACGCGACAACTACGATAACCCGCTGAAGAAAAGTAAAATCAAAGGCGGCGGCCCATTCCCTAACGCCACGAACAATATCCCTGATATGTATGGTCCAGGGAGCAAAAGCCTAGGCAACTGGATTGGGATGAAGCAAACCCAGTCAGGGGATGACTACAGCAGCTTTATCCATGAAAACCCGCACCGAATTTACTACGTACATGCGGCGCAGCGGTTGGCTGACTTAATTATCCAAGTAAGAGGGGATCCTCATTATTCCCAAGATACCATTAATATTATCGCCCACAGTCAGGGTACCATTATCACTATGCTGGCGCAGTTTATGGTGGCAGAGCAGAATTTAAAACCTGCGGATTGCATAATTTTAAATAACTCCCCCTACGGCGTGGAAGACACCTTCGTTGAACGCTTGCAAAGAGAAAGAGGCTGGGACAGCGTTCAGGGAATACAAAGTAAACAGGGCCGAGAGCAAACGCTGATTAACTTTGTTCAATTAATGGAAGAGGAAAAAGGGCGCGTATACAGTGAACAAGAGCTGATCGAAAAAGGCGTATTAGTGCTTAAAGAGGGGAAAAGCCCTTGGCAAAGCTATAGCTATCCACAAGATAACTTCGGACATGTTTACAACTATTTCTGCCCTTATGACAACGTGGTGTCGTTGAGTAACGTGCAGGGGTTTGGTTGGCAGGGGATAGACGATACGCTACTGGCCAGACTCGGTGACAACTTCTTCCAACGGGTGTTTTCTAAAGACTATGTGGCGGGCGACGAGCCGAAAAGCTTTGACTTGATACCCAAAGTGACCGAGTCCGATATCGGTATAGGTAACAGTAGGCCTTACTCACCGGTTGGGTTTAGTGTGCGCACCCCGGCGGGACAAACGGCGTCTATGCCGGTGGCGAATGTTAACTTTGGCGATCGCGTTCGCACTGTTAATGCGCCCAAAGTTCCTGAGCCTGTTCGCTTTGAGTTGGAAGACCTTATTCCGATGGGTAAAGAGGGCGAGCGGATGTTTATTCAGGAATATATGAAAACTGACCCTGACGCGCAGGGGCTCTACCCTTGTCCGCCGGCCTTGATTAACGCCAGTAATCTTTCACGAAGTTTGACACCGGATGAACTACAGCACCTTTCCGCACAGCATCCAGAGGCTGAATTTATCTCTGCCCGCTTTTTAATCGATATGTACAGTGGAAAGAAAACCATTCTGGCATTGCGACACAGCACCGAGGACGATGCGCGTGCCGCGTTGGATAAAAAGCAAAAAAATAGCCAACTTGAGTATCTGACCGAAAGCAAGCAGCACTCGGCGATTATGAATAACCCACAGGTGCCGGAAAAAATTATGGCCTATGACTTAGCGGTTGGCATGTGTGCCTGTTTTGCGGATAAAGATTTTTGGCATAAATTGCTTTATCGAGCCGATTGGAAAAACAGTCAGAGTAAAAATCTCGATGCGGTTAATTATTATCAGACGGGGCTTTTGCCTGAACTTATAAAACCAGCGATGAATAAACCATATAAATTTATGCCTAAGGGAGTCGTTAACGATTATCTGGCGGTGGTGTATCAACCGGGATACCATTCACAATTCACAACCAAAAATCAAGGCTTGCAGTGGCCAATGCCAGATCCCGATCTCTCAAAACCCAAAGTATAAGGAACACTAGGCTATGGAAAGTATTTTGGCTTCATTATATTTATGGCTGGTTCCGCTGTGGAGCGCGTTGGTACTGTTTATTATCGGCGGCGTGATGCTGTGGAAAGGAAAACGTTGGCGTTACTGGGGGGCTCTTCCGCTGTTATTAGGCGCGATAGCGTTAATACCGCTGCCGATCTTTACCGCACAAAAAACGGTGCCGACGGGGGAAAAACCGCAGCAGGTGATTTATCGTTTCGACGACCACCGTTATCTGGTGTTAATCGGTTATAACTGTGAGGGAGCTCTGTGGTTTGTTGATAATAAAAAAAATATTAAAACGGAGATAATTGACAGCTTCTTCCGGCTTTCCTCTTTCAAATATATACACCCTTCAACACAGTATATTGCTGTGCCATTTAGAGATCTTTCCTCTATTTTGGTTTCTAAGGACGGTGGGCGCTCATTTATCCTTAATCAAATGGCTCGCTTTAGCCCTGGAGGGGGGGCAATAAAATACAGCGATAAACCAAAGAAAGAAGACTTCGTGTCATTTACGGTAGTGGACGATCGAGGCTACTTTATGACTAAACAAGGGGATTTATATTTAAGCTCAGCGCCGTTTGGTGAACGCTGGGGCTTAGACTATACCTCCTTAAATTCCTTGATCTATCGCTGGAAGATTTTTGCCGATTGGGATAATTTCCAGAACCCGCCTCATCAGGTGCCAGAGGTGAAAAACTACACCGGCTGGGATCATATGAAGTGCAATTGGAATGAAGCCCCACCGATTAAACCGAACCCAATGTATCAATTTCAGCAGGCGGTGCTGAAATGGGAAAGCTATACCTTGGGCGCACCGATCTATTTTGGTTTGAAAGCCTTTATGCGTGAGCAAGGTTAATGATGCAGAGCGAAATCGCGGCACTTTATCTATGGCTGGTTCCGCTGTGGAGCGCATTAATACTGTTTATTGTCGGCGGCGTGATGCTGTGGAAAGGAAAACGTTGGCGTTACTGGGGGGCTCTTCCGCTGCTATTAGGCGCGGTAGCGTTAATACCGCTGCCGATATTTACCGCACAAAAAACAGTGCCGACGGGGGAAAAACCGCAGCAGGTGATTTACCGTTTTGACGATCACCGCTATCTGGTATTAATTGGCTATCACTGCGAGGGGGCGCTGTGGTTTATCGATAAGAAAAACGGTATTGAGACCGAAGCTGCCGATCGCTTTTTCCAGCTTTCTTCTTTTAAATTTGTTCATCCCTCGACGAAGTATATTGCTATCCCCGTTAGGGATCTTTCGGAGATTTTAATCTCCAAAGATGGCGGGCGCACTTTTATTCCCCGAGAGCAGGCTCATTTTAGCCCAGGGGGGGGGGCTATAAAGTACAGCGGTAGACCAAAGAAAGAAGACTTCGTGTCATTTACGGTAGTGGACGATCGTGGCTACTTTATGACTAAACAAGGGGATTTATATTTAAGCTCAGCGCCGTTTGGTGAACGCTGGGGCTTAGACTATACCTCCTTAAATTCCTTGATCTATCGCTGGAAGATTTTTGCCGATTGGGATAATTTCCAGAACCCGCCTCATCAGGTGCCAGAGGTGAAAAACTACACCGGCTGGGATCATATGAAGTGCAATTGGAATGAAGCCCCACCGATTAAACCGAACCCAATGTATCAATTTCAGCAGGCGGTGCTGAAATGGGAAAGCTATACCTTGGGCGCACCGATCTATTTTGGCTTGAAAGCTTAATTCAAAGATTAAATTATATTATTATAAAAATAATAACTGTATGTTTTCTCTTGTCGGGAATGCCGCAGATAGCGTTTAAATTCCCTTAATAAATAGTTTTTGGCTATTTACTGTCTTAATCCAGTTTCCATTATTTAGAGTGTATTTTTCGTGACTTATTCTGCTGCTCTATAATTTATAAGGAGTGACTATGAAAGGTGTCATTAGATTAGGCGATAAGCATAGCCATGGTGGCTCAGTAATTACTGCATCAGGTGCCGACTTTGAGGGTAAACCGGTAATGCTGGCTGGGGATATGGTTAGCTGTTCTAAGCATGGCAATGTTTCTGTGCCGGCAGGTGTGGCGTCATGGACAATGATGGGCAAAGAGGTTGTTGTCGACGGATGCAAAGCCTCTTGTGGATGTGTTTTATATACATCTCTTTCCAATGCAGGAGTTGCATAAGTGAACTGGGTATTTCCAAAATATATCCAAGAAGAAAAACCGCGTAATTACTCTTGGTGGGTCTATGTTCTCATGGTATGTCTACCGCTTCTTGTAGGAATAATCACGGCGGTATTATATAAAGTTAATGTGCCAGAAATAACGACCGCGCAATTCTTGATTATAGCGCTAGCACTTCCGCTATTAATATCGCTGGCGATGATCTGTTTCTGCATGAATATGATGCATTTTAAGCATGCCGAATATCTTATGAGAGATAATTTTTTTCGTCAGAAAGAGTATCAATGGAAATGCTCAACGCGAGAGTCAAGAGGGATTGTCGTTTATGCCATGTTATCACCCGCGACTGACTTGATGAGCGGAATTTTATCCAATGCGATATTGGAACCCATAAATGAAGATCACTGCTTCTCATTAGATATTCAACCTTTTGATCCCTATCAGAGTTCGTACTTTGTTATGGTTTGCAAAGAACTCTTGAACAAAATCAGTAGTGACATTAAAACTTCGCCACCAAATAAAATTATCATTAATGCTCAAGGTGTCGATGAGAATAAAATAAATCAATTTAAATTGCTCTGGAGCGCTTTAGGTTTTGATGAAACTTCGCTATCTCATCTTGAAATTTTGTCTGAGCCAATAACCCGAGAGACGGTGTTTAGCAAAACGTCCTCGGCTCATGAGCGTACACTTTTCGTTATTATGAATGTTACACAAAGTGATAGCGCGAATAATTTCAACAAAGAAAATGAATTTGCTTTAGCCGTGATGTTTGATAATAGCCTCTCTAGCCGGCTACGTTTGTCAGTGCCGTTTTCTACGCCGATAGCAACGTTGCGAGAGAATATTGAGTATTATATTCGAAGCGGTGTATTCAATAAAAATAACGTCGATACGATCTGGATACAGAACCTTGAGCAAGCGCTAAAAACGGAGTTGTTATCGATTTTATCCATCGAAGAATCAACAAAAGTTAACGATATTTCTTTGTATACGGGTAAACCTAATGAGCTCATTCCATGGCTAGGTTTTATTATGGGCTGCGAGGCTTTGCGGAGTGGAAGGAAAGGACAGCTTTTGATTAGCAACAGTCACGGCATTTTAGACTTTTCAATAATTAATAATCAGCGTGAGAAAATGGAAGGATATAAAGAGAGAGTATTCACGCCGCTATCTTGGTTTAACTTTATTGGGCTAGGCGCCGTATTTTCCGCAGCTATCCTCGCGTGTAGCGATAAAATCGATGTGCTAGGCAATCCTATCCTTATCACATTGATGACAATCTGTTTAATATTGGGGCTTTTTGCTCTGCCAACGAGAAGTTATCTCTATAGAAAAATACTGCAACAGCGGTGGTTAAGGGAAAAGAAAGTCCATGAAAAACGCTAACATGATGAAGTATTTCGTTGTGCTTTCATTAGCCGTAGCCGCACTCTTGTTTATTTGGTTTTACCAAGGTGAACTTGGATTCATATCCAGCGTGGAACAAAAATGGTATTGCACCTTCGGGATCATTATTGTTGCCTCGCTAGGCCTAATTTTAATGAGGAACAGTGAAGGGATAGCGGAACTATTTCAAACATCTCAACGAACTCCGACGGATGACGATGCACCTGATGATGTATTGGCCAGCGGCCTGTTATCCCATTTAAAGACCCGCCACGGCCTCCTATGGCGCAATAAAATTCGTATCCTGCTAGTCGTTGGGGAGAACGCGGCGGCGGAAGCTATCGCGCCGGGGTTAACTACCCAGCAATGGCTGGAGGGGCAGGGCACATTATTGCTGTGGGGCGGTGGTGTGCAGGCGGAGCCAGATGAGGCGTGGCTGTTGGGGCTGCGTAAGCTGCGCCGTCGCCGTCCGTTGGATGGCGTGGTGTGGGTGATGAATGAGCAGCAGAGCGCGCAGGCCGGCGTTATCGATCAGGGCTGCCGTCAGCTGCAAAAACGTGGGCAGATTTTAAAGCAGCAGGCACCGGTTTATCTGTGGCAGGTGTGTGACAGCGCGTGGCAGCAAGACGACCGCATTACCCAGCCAGTGGGGTGTTTGTTCCCCGAGAAAAACTCGCCGGAGAAATTGGCGGCCAGTTTGCAGAAGCTGGTCGCGCCGCTGCGTCAGCGCGGTATGACTCAGGTGTTGTTGAAAAACAGCCATGACTTTTTATTACGTCTGGCAAATCGCTTAGAGCGTAAGGGCATCGCCCATTGGCAGCAGACGTTAACGCCGATGCTGCGCGAATATGCGACGGCGCTGTCGCTGCGTGGGCTGATGTTTAGTTTGCCGCTGGCGGCGAAACCGGGTGTTGCTCAGCATGGCTGGCTGCCGGATGCGGCGTGGCAGGGCGTGTTGAACGATCGTGCAGTGCGCGGTCGTCGGGTCGGATTCTCTTGGGAGCAGAGCGCCTATTATGCCGTGATGGCGCTGGCGCTGCTGTGGTTCGCGGGCAGTATCCTGTCGTTTTTCACCAACCGTTCACAGATTGCCACGGTGCGCGATCAGGTTGATTTACTGAATAAATCCAATGCTAAACCGATGGAACAGCTGGTTGCGCTACAGCTGTTTGGTAATACGCTCGGCCAGCTACAGTATCGAGCGGCGCATACGGTGCCGTGGTATCAACAGTTTGGCTTAAGCCAAAATGACGCGCTAGAAAGCGCGCTGTGGCCGCATTACGACGCGGCGAATCTGCGGTTGATTCGCGGGCAGGCCGCCGACGAGCTACATCGTAACCTCAGTGAAATGGCTGCGCTGCCGCCCGATAGTCCTAAGCGTGCCAAGCTGGCACGTGCCGGATACGATAGCCTGAAAGCCTATTTGATGATGGCGAATCCAGACAAAGCCGACGCCGAATTTCTTACCCGCGTGCTGAGCGCCAATGAGCCGACGCGCACCGGCGTTGCCCCCGGTCTGTGGCAGGGAATGGCGCCAAGCCTGTGGACGTTCTATGCCGAAAATCTGCCCGCTCATCCGGAGTGGCGCATTAAGCCTGATACCGCACTGGTGGCGCAGGTTCGGCAGGTGTTGCTCAATCAGATTGGGCAGCGTAACGCCGAAGCCACGCTGTATCAGAACATGTTGCAGTCCGTCGCGCAAAACTACGCGGATATGGGGCTAGCGCAGATGGTGGGGGATACCGATGCGCAGTCGCTGTTTACCACTGAACAGGTGGTGCCGGGGATGTTTACGCGTCAGGCGTGGGACGGTCAGGTGCAGAAAGCCATCGATGATGCGGTGTCGTCGCGGCGTGAAGAGATCGACTGGGTGCTGAGCGATAACAAACATCCTGCCTCGGCGGATGTCTCTCCTGACGCGCTCAAAGCGCGCCTTACCGAGCGTTACTTCACCGATTTTAGCGGTGCGTGGTTGGATTTCTTAAACAGCCTGCATTGGAAGAAAGCGCAGAATTTATCTGATGTGACCGACCAACTTACCCTGATGAGCGATGTGCGCCAGTCGCCGCTGATCGCGTTGCTGAATACGTTAGCCTATCAGGGACAAACCGGACAGCGCGGCGAAGCGCTATCGGATTCGTTGATGAAATCGGCGCAAAACTTGCTGCATAAAGAGAAAGCGCCGGTGATCGATCAGCGCGTCAGCGGGCCAACGGGGCCGCTGGATAGCACCTTCGGGCCGTTGCTCTCGCTGATGGGCAAGGGCACCACCACGAACGGCGTGATGAATGCCGATAGTTCGCTGAGCCTACAAACCTTTTTAACTCGCGTTACGCGGGTGCGGCTGAAGCTGCAACAGGTGGCGAACGCGTCCGATCCGCAGCAGATGACGCAGCAAATGGCGCAGACGGTGTTTCAAGGTAAAACGGTCGATCTGACGGAAACGCAGGATTACGGCAGCCTGATGGCGGCCAGTCTGGGCGAAGAGTGGAGCAGCTTTGGCCGTGAAATGTTTGTGCAACCGCTGACTCAGGCGTGGCAAACGGTGCTGCAACCTTCTGCCGCCAGCTTAAATACCCAGTGGCAAACCTCGATTGTGGCGAACTGGAACAGCGCTTTTGCTGGGCGCTATCCGTTTGCTAGCAGCGGCAACGATGCTTCTCTGCCGATGCTTGGCCAGTTTATTCGCGCGAACTCAGGGCGAATCGAACAGTTCCTCACGCGCCAGCTGGCGGGCGTGCTGCACAAAGAGGGCAACACGTGGGTACCGGATCAAATCAACAGTCAAGGGCTTCAGTTTAATCCTGAGTTTTTACAGGCTATCAACCAGCTAAGCCAACTGGCAGACGTGCTGTTCACCGACGGCAGCCAAGGCGTGCACTTTGAGCTGCGCGCCCAGCCAGCGCGCAACGTGGTAGAAACCAATCTGGCGATCGACGGCCAACGCCTGCGCTATTTCAACCAAATGGAAAGCTGGCAGAGCTTTAACTGGCCGGGTGCCACTTACCAGCCAGGCGTGATGCTGACGTGGACCAGCGTTAACGGCGGCGCTCGCCTGTTCGGCGACTATCAGGGCAGTTGGGGGCTAATTCATTGGCTAGAAAAAGCCAAAGTCACCAAGCTGGACGAAAGCAGCTACCGCTTAGCGCTGGATACACCGGACGGCCTCACGCTCTCATGGATCCTGCGTACCCAACTGGGCAGCGGCCCGCTAGCGCTGCTGAAACTGCGCGGGTTTAGCCTGCCGAGCAAAATTTTCGTGGTGAATGCGGGCGCGTCAGACGCGATGGTCAGTAATAACAGCGCGTTGGGGGATGAATAATTTAGAATGGTGTTTATCAGGTGGAGAATAGAAAAGGAATAAATACAGCTCATGAAGATGATAGAGAAGACTGCTCACGTAAAATCGAATAGGAACAAGGTTAGAAATTTTATTGCTGATGTCAGATGATTTTCGTCCATCTAGTCTTCTGAATTTTTGCGATATGTTTTTGGGGGAAAGATTGGTAAGACCCAAACTATTGTTAACTATTTCTGGTGAAGGGGCTGCAAGGTCCATACAAACCCATTTATATAGATGACTATGATGGATATTTTTATAAATCTATGCCGTACACGGATATGCGTAATGAAAAAAATAGGGATAACAGGTTTCTTATCTTTTGCCATCGTCATTCTCAGTGGCTGCGATCAAAAAACAGCCAGCACGAAGGCCGATGATAGTCGTGAAGCAGAGCTGAATACTATTATTAATAAAGTAACATCAGAGCTGGTTTACGTTAAAGGTGGTGAGTTTTTGATGGGGGATTTTGGTGAGCAATATGGCAAAGAGCATTTGCCCTATGACGCGAATCCAGACAGTAAACCACTGCATAAAGTGGAGCTAACGAGCTACTCAATCAGCAAATTCAAAGTGGATAATACAGAATATAAGTTTTACTTAGCCTACAATAATCTTCCAGGAAGAGTGGTTAATGGTGGAGTGAGATCTAAGACTCGTTGGGAAGAGAAGAACGGTATAGCTAACGGGCCTGCACACGTTGACTGGTATGAAGCTGAAGGTTATTGCCAATGGCTAGCCAAGGTAACGAAATTACCATTTTCATTGCCAACGGAAGCACAGTGGGAATACGCCGCGCGTAACCGTGGACAGTATGTGATAGCGCCCACAAACGACGGAACAATCCGTGCAACCGACGGTGAGGAAAAGAATGTTGCGACGGAAAAAGATAGCAAAGCCTATTCGAAAAAAATGGGCACGTCACTTGGCGTATATTCTCCATTGCCAGGAAACCTATATCCACCTAATCCTCTAGGCATATACGATATGGCCGGAAATGGTTGGGAGTGGATGAAAGATTGGTACGACCCTGACTATTATAAATCATCGCCAGTGAAAGATCCTCAAGGTCCAGATAAGCCAGTATATAAAGATGATGATGATGGCTATTTTTATAAGTCAATGCGTAGCTATGATTATTCAGGACCTGGACGCGGGTTAACCGTTGTTCGGTATAAAGCAGATCCTAAAAGCAGAGATTATTTACCTAGCGATAAAACCGCCCGCTGTGTGGTGAATAGCCCTGAGCCGATAAAATAAAGGCTGAGCAAGGATAAGCGAAATGAAAAAAATAGGGCTAACAGGTTTCTTATCTTTTGCCATCGTCATCCTCAGTGGCTGCGACCAAACAGCAGCCAATACGGAGGCCGATAATAGTCGTGAAGCAGAGCTGAATACTATTATTAATAAAGTAAAATCAGAACTGGTTTACGTTAAAGGTGGTGAGTTTTTGATGGGGGATTTTGGTGAGCAATATGGCAAAGAGCATTTGCCCTATGATGCGAACTCAGACAGTAAACCACTGCACAAAGTGGAGCTAACGGGCTACTCGATCAGCAAATTTAAAGTAGATAACACTGAATATAAGTTTTATTTGGCCTATAACAATCTCTCTAGTAGGGTCGTTGACGGCGGGACGAGAAAAAAAATTCGCTGGAAAGAGGCAAACGATATTCCTAACGGGCCAGCGCACGTTGACTGGTATGAGGCCGAAGCTTATTGCCAATGGTTAGCCAAGGTAACTAAGCTACCATTTTCACTGCCCACGGAAGCACAATGGGAATATGCTGCTCGTAACCGCGGACAGTATGCAATAGCCCCCACAAACGACGGGACAATACAGATTGAGGATAGGAAAGGAATTAATATTGCTAGTGAAGATGATCGGGAAGATTACTCCCGTAAAATAGGCTCAAGTTTAGGAATATTATCACCGATGCCAGGTGATTTTCGTCCGCCTAATCCATTGGGTATTTACGATATGGCCGGAAACGGTTGGGAGTGGGTAAAAGATTGGTACGACCCTGACTATTATAAAACATCGCCCGTGAAGGACCCACAGGGTCCAGATAAGCCCGTATATAAAGATAATTATGATGGCTATTATTATAAGGCTATGCGCAGCCAAGATTTTTCTGGACCTGGCCGCGGATTAACCGTTGTTCGCTATAAAGCGGATCCTAAAAGCAGAGATTTTTTACCTAGCGATAAAACCGCCCGCTGCGTGGTGAATAGCCCTGAGCCGATTAAATAAGTTTAATTAAAAAATGAAACATAAAAAAAAGAAGGCGCAGAGTTATCGAAGTTGATGACCTTATTAATGATAAATGCATGCTGTTTTTTATAGTGGTACTACATAGTTGCCTAATGAAATAATTTAAATAGCACGAAAGTTCAAAGATACGGCATTGAGGGAACCTAATGTGTAATAAGAAAAAGGCTGTATACACGTTGTTAATTATTGTGGCTATTTTTGCCCTTTGGCAGTGGCTTAAACCTTATCCATTAAAGGTCACATTAACCGAGCAGGAGCATAAAGTCGTTGAGACATTACTGGCAAACTCTACTCCCCGCTGTGTTGGCCGTTATCTGATTGATCTCCCAGAGAGTATTTCTTCGCCAATAGGAACAGTTTATATAAATAAACAAGAAATAGAGTCTAATCGACTATATTTACCCGCTTTTGAACAGCGTATTCGCCTGCGTGAAGAAGAATTACGTAAAACTCAGCCAGTTAGAGTTGAAAATGCCCCATATTTAAAGCGTATTTATCCATTACCTCATGGTATGAAAGGAATTATTTTTGAGCGTGCAAGTAGTCCCGGTGGGCCAGATGCCTTTCGTAGTTTAGAAGGACATGTTTATAGTAATGGAGTGGCATTTACGACAGTGATTGAAGCAATTAACCCGGACTCCCCACGTTATGATAAAGATAAAAAACAATATCCAGAGTTATATATTAATGATGTACAGAAAAAACTGGTTGAATTAACTTCGTTATTGTCAAAACTTCATGGTCGACTGGAGGGCGAAGTTCCAGAAGGGGCTGGGTTATGCATTCCAAATGGGTTTATTGCAGGTAGTTCTAGGGGAAATGAAGAGATAATGTTTTCATATCGTTCAACAGTAAATCCTAGGTTATATTTGACTATCAGTAGTGATAATTACCTTCAGGAAAAAACATCTATGCTGGAGAGAAGTAGCTCTATCTCCTCGGAAATATCTCGTTCAGGGGGACGTACGTTACGGAAAGGAGAGCGCGATATCAATCAATTAGCAGCAGAAGAGTGGTTGGCGGTTGGTAAAGGCTCGGATGCTTCTGATGGGCATATATTTGTATTTCATGTTAATGAAACGAGAGGTAGTTCCGCAACGTCTTTTGTGCGAGTAGAACTGAATCATGGCCCATTACCTGATGATGCGCTATCAGAAAATGAGGCAATCGCATTCTGGCAGCAGGTCACGTCTACGCTGCGTACTCAACCTAACGCGATCTGATTTTTTCAAATTAAAATAATTTGCAGTTATAGATTGGCCTGGGTAAATTTATTTTTATTTGTTTGCTCTGTTTTTCTGGGTTTTAATGTTATTTATTTTTCATTATTTTATTTTAAATAACAACAATGTTTATAATGTATTGAAGTCTGCCAAATACACACACGACCTTTATTTGTTTTTTAATCTTAAGTTTATTTACCGACGTAAAATTACAACCCTATGCTGGAGAATGAATAATGCTACAGGGATTAATCGCAGCCAGCATGAACGGGCGCGATGCTTTGGCATTGGCGGGCGAGCAGGTGGCTCTGTGGGACAAATGGCTGTTACCGATTAGCGCTGATGCGCCAGCGGGGGAAGATCCGGGCTACGACGATGATTTTCAGCGCATGCGTGAAGAGGTTAACCGCCTGTCGGGCGCTGATACCGATCTTATCTGTCAGTTAGCCGAAAAGCTGCTGACCACCGCGTGCAAAGACGTGCGAGTGGCGACCTATTACCTTTGGGCGCGCCTGCATCGCGATGGAGAAACCGGGCTTGCCGATGGCTTAACGCTGCTGGCGGGCGTGGTGTCTCGCTTTAGCGATACGGTGCTGCCGCTGCGTGCGCATAGCCGTAAGGTGGCGATGGAATGGCTGACCAGCAGCAAAGTGCTGGATAGCCTGTCGCGTTATCCCGAAGTGGTGAAAGCCGACGTGGAGCGCACAGTGGCCGCGTTGGCGCTGTTGGACAGCGCAATGCAGGTGTGGCCAGAGGAGGAACGTCCTTCGCTCGGCGGACTTTATTCGGCGCTGGATGCACGCTTAGCGCAGGCGGGCGGCCTAGATGCGGTGGTGCCGCAGAACAGCGCGCCAGCGGGGCTAAAAGAAGAAGCCGGTTCTATAATGGGTTTACCTACCCTTAAGCAGATCCAATCAGGACGTGATTTGCTCGATCAGGCACGGGAGCTGGCGCGTTACCTGCGCGATCAGCCGCAGGGCTGGCTGTCGAGCAGTCGGCTGATGAAAAGTCTGCGTTGGGATACGGTGCATCAGTTGCCGCCGCAGGATGCTTCGGGCAATACGCGTTTAACGCCGCCGCGGGCCGACAATCGCGCCCAGCTTAAACGCCTGTATATGCAACAAAGTTGGAATGAGCTGCTGGAACAGGTTGAGCGTATGTATGCCGAAGGCGTGAATCATTTTTGGCTCGATTTGCAGTGGTATGCCTGCCAAAGCCTGAGCAAACAAGGCCATCCTTATGACGCGTGGGCCGATATCGTGAAGCGCGATTTGGGCATGTTCTTAGAGCGTTTGCCGGGGTTGGAGGAGATGACCTACAACGACGGCACGCCGTTTGCCGACGAGGTGACGCGCGACTGGATTGCTCAGCATGTGAGCGGCAATCAAGAGCAGTGGGCTGCGCCACCGGCGTCGGCTCAGCCGCAGGCCGATAGCGATGGCGTTGAAGCCGCGCTGACGTGGCTAAGCACCCGCTCGGGCATTCATACCCCGCGCAATCGCTGGTTGTTGCGGTTGCTGATGGCGCGCATTGCCGAGCAGTACGGCAAAAATGAGATGGCGCTGCATCTGTTAACCGAACTGGATATCAATCCGTCCCAGCTGACGCTGGCGGAATGGGAGCCTGCGCTGAGTTTCGAAGTAAAAGCTCGCCTGCTGAAACTGCTGCGCTTGAAATCGCAGCGTAACGATAGCGATAAAGCGGCGCTGGCGCGGCGTATGGAAACCTTGTTAGCCGGACTGGTGAACATCGATCCGGTGAGAGCCGCCGTGCTGTGTGGCTGATACTGCCGCAGATTATTGCCTGATTTTAGTTTTACCTCCCCCGATTTTTTAACCTTTCTCATGAGAACACAATTCGCATGGATGACTTAACTCTGCGCTATTTTGAAGCAGAAATGCGCTATCTGCGTGAAGCAGGTAAAGAATTTGCCGAAGCGCATCCTGACCGCGCGGCCATGCTTAATCTGGATAAGGTGGGCGCACGCGATCCCTACGTGGAACGTCTGTTTGAAGGTTTTGCCTTCTTGATGGGGCGACTGCGTGAAAAGCTGGATGACGATCTGCCTGAGCTCACCGAAGGATTAGTGAGTCTGCTGTGGCCGCATTATTTGCGCACCATCCCGTCGCTTTCCATCGTGGAGCTTTCGCCGGACTGGTCGCAGATGAAACACAGCGAGCGCGTGGCTGGTGGTTTTGAAGTGATGTCTCAGCCGGTGGGACAGCAGAAAACCCGTTGTCGCTATAGCACCACGCAGGATCTCGATCTGCTACCGTTAAATTTGTCTAAGGTGGGGCTGAGCACTGAGCCGGATGGTCGTTCGGTGATCCGTTTCCGTTTTGAATGCAGCAAGCTGGCCGACTGGGCGCAAATCGATCTTAGCCGCCTGCCGCTGTATTTGAACGCTGATAGTCCGGTGGCGAGCGCCCTGCATCAGGCGTTAACGCTGCAAACGCAGGCCATGTATCTGCGTTTACCGGAACGGCCTGATCGCCAGCGCATCGATGGCTATTTTTCGCCGCTGGGATTTGGCGAGCAGGACGGTCTGTGGCCGAAAGGGGAAAGCGCTTTTAGCGGCTATCAGCTGCTGTTGGAGTTTTTCACCTTCCGGCAGAAATTCATGTTTGTCGGTTTGAACGGGCTGGAGCAGGTTGAACTGCCCGCCGCACTGCCGTGGTTTGAAATTGAGGTGGTGCTGAGCGAGCTGTGGCCATACGACATGCCGTTTGACGCTGAAAACCTGCGTTTGCACTGTGTTCCCGTGATTAATCTTTTCCCGTTAGAGGCCGATCCGCTGCGCCTTTCGCCGTTGGAAACCGACTACCTACTGCGCCCGATGCGCTTGCAGGATGGGCATACCGAGATCTATTCGGTCGACAGCGTCGTCTCTTCGAAACATACCGGACACCAAACCTACGTGCCTTTCAGTAGCTTCCGGCACAAAGGCGGCATGATGCGTTACGACGCGCCGGAACGCTATTTCCATACACGGGTGAAACGCGGTGCTTCTGGGCTGCACGATACGTGGCTGATCCTCGGCGGCGAAGCGTTCGACAGCGATAAACTGCTGGCCGAAGAAAATCTGTCGCTGAGCTTGACCGGCACCAACGGCCAACTGCCGCGTAAGGCGCTGCAAAGCACGCTGCTGGATACCGTAGTTCAATCGACGCAAACCAAACTGTCGGTGCGTAATTTGTGCGCGCCAACCATGCCGTGCTATCCGCCGACGCGTGACCGTTTCCACTGGCGAGTATTAAGTCACCTCGGTTCGAATTTCCTGCCGATGATGGATAACGCTGAAGTGTTGCGCGGTACGCTTTCGCTGTATGACTGGACGGGCGACGAGCTTAACCGCCGTCGCTTAGCAGCGATTGTTGACGTGAAACATCATCTGATCCAGCGTTTTGAAAAGGGCTTTTTGCTGCGCGGCGTGGACATTGAAGTCACGCTGGATAGCAACGGTTTTTCCGGCGAGGGGGATATCAGCCTGTTTGGTGAAATGCTTAGCCGCTTCTTTGCGCTGTATGCCGATATTCATCTGTTTAACCAGCTTACGTTGATACTACAACCTTCAGGGAAATGTCTGCAATGGAAAGAGAATCACAGTCAGCGCATTCCGGGCTAATGACGGCGCTGCAAGGGCGCATGTCGGAGGTTAATGTCTATCGCTTTTGCCAGTTGCTGGAGCGGGTGGCACCAGAAAAACCGGCATTGGGAAGTACCTCCAGCCCGCATGACGATCCGGTGCGTTTTCGTCCTCATCCCGGTATGGGATTTCCCGTTAGTGAGCTGAAATCACTGGAAAGTGATGAGTTTCACCCAGAGCGTCCGCCGACGGTGCGCACCACGTTTCTAGGGTTATACGGCGTTGATTCACCGCTGCCGACCTCGTACCTCGACGATATCGCACAAAGGCGGGAAGGGCATGAGGCGCTGGAAGCGTTTCTGGATATTTTTAACCACCGTATCTTTACCCAGTTTTATCGTATTTGGCGTAAGTATTCCTATCCGGCCACCTTTCAAAGCGGCGGAACGGATGAAACCTCGCAGTGCTTATTGGGGCTGATTGGTTTAGGGATCCCCGGCACCTCTTCGCATATTGCCACGCCGGTATCACGTTTTTTGGCGCTGCTGAGCGTGATGCGTTTACCCACGCGCACCGCCGAAGGGGTGATGGCGTTAGTGAGGTTGTTGGCACCGAACACCACGGCGGTGGTCACGCCGCACGATCGCCAGCAAATTGTGCTCAAACAGCCTGCCGGACTGGGGCAAACACAGCGGGTTAATTTGTCGCAACGTGCCGTATTGGGGGCGACGGGAACGGATGTGAATACCCAACTGTTGCTCACGCTGCACACCACCGATTTGACCGAGGCAAAGGGCTGGCTGCCAGGTGGTCAACTGCATACCGATCTGATGGTTTTACTGCGCGTTTATCTGGGATGGCGCTGTAATGCGCGGCTAAAACTGGTGCTACCGACCGCCATGTTGCCGCCGCCGGTATTAGGTAAAACACCGGTTCAGCTCGGTTTAACCGGCCTGCTCGGCCTGCATGCCGCAGCTCCTGCGGCCTTAGCTCTACCCAACGAGATCACGGTTAACTTAGGGCATTATCAAGGATTACAGCCGAATACGGCGAACAGAGAGGTTAAGCATGTCAATTTTCGCTTCTAAGCCCCGTACATTACAGGCGACAGCGGTGGCCTTGTCCGCGCTGTTGCTGGCGGGCTGTGGCCTGACGCAGAGCGTGGCAGACGGCACGGCGTCGGTGACCAAATCGATATTTTATAAGCAGATCAAAACGCTGCATCTGGATTTTAGCGCCCGTGAGGCGCTTAACACCGACGCCAACGACATGAGCGCGCTGTCGGTACCTACGCTGGTGCGGGTTTATCAACTGCGCGATAGCAAAGCGTTCGAACAGCTGGATTATCAGAGCCTGTTGGTGGACGGCGATGCGAGCCTGAAAGCGGATTTGCTCAGCGAACGTGAAGTGGTGGTGAAACCCGGCACTGGTGCGTCGCTGAATATGCCGATGGAAAAAGAAGCCAAGTTTGTGGCGATCGTTGGGCTATTCCGGATGCCTGATATGCAGAAAAATAGTTGGCGGTTGGTTATCGACCGCGAAGATTTGTTGCCTGACGATCCACGAATTATCGAGCTGAGAAATAACGCGCTTAGCCTTAAACCACTGAAGGACTAGACCATGACGTCTCAAAACCCTTCATTGTATGAAATGCTGACGCTGAACTTTGGCGGTGAGCTGGATTTGCAGCGGGTGAGCGAGCGGGATCAGGTGATTTTATCGGTGCTCGATAATATGCAGCGCATCCTGAATAGCCGCGCGGGCACCTTGGCGCATCTGCCCGACTATGGTCTGCCAGATATGAGCCAAATCCTGCAAGGCATGCCGGGATCGGCGCATGGGCTGCTGTCGCTGCTTTCGGCGACGTTATTAAAGTATGAGCCGCGCCTTGAAAGCCTGTCGATTACGCTGCTCCCCCAAACGCGCAGCGGCCATCTGGAATACACCCTTGAGGCTCAGCTCAAAGAACTGGGTTTAGTGCGCTTCGGCACGGAGTTTGCGCCTGAGGGAAAAGTGTTGGTGCGCCATCTCAAACAGCAGCAGTTTGTTTCCGCTTAGTTTTTCTTTCTTTTTACGGAGCTTCACTTACGCATGGCTTCTTTCTCCGAACAACATTTACGTACCGGCGGCGATCCGCGCACGCTGAGCGAATTTACCGCCCTGCGCGATGAGCTCAATAAGCTCACGCACCCCGCGCGTCCTGACGTCGATTGGCAAAAAGTGGAACAACTGTGTTTGGGACTCTTTCGCCAAAACGGGGTTGAGCTGCAAACCACCGCGTATTACACGCTGGCACGCGCGCATCGTGCAGGATTGGCAGGCATTGAAGAGGGGTTGGTACTCGTCGATGGTTTGCTGACGCATCAGTGGCCGGTATTTTGGCCTGCGCAAACGCACGCGCGCATGGAAATTCTTGGCTGGCTTGCCACTCGCCTACAGCAGTTGCTGCGCGGCTATGTCTTTAAGTATGGTGACTTGCCGATTATTTATCGCACCGAAACGCTGCTGGAGCATTTGGGCGAAGTGCTGGCGCGTCTGGAGCTCAAGCATCTGAGCCAGCTCGATGGTTTGTATCATCTAATGCATAACACCGCGCTTCGGCTGGAAAGTCTGGATGGCGATAATGCGATTCAGGGCGGTAGCACGCTGGCGGCGCGCCCGTCGATGTCGATAGCCGGACCTGAAATGCAGGATGATTCACCGCTGGTGTATGTGGTTCAAGCCGAAGCAAAACCAGTGATCATGCGGGTGGAAAACACTGCGACAGGCATTCAGAAAAGCCATTGGGTTGGTTTTGCGGCGGGATTAATTTGCATGGTGCTGGTGGGCAGCGCAGGGCTGTGGGGTTGGAATGCGTGGCATCAGGAGCCGGTGCGCAATGTGCTGTTAGCCACGGTAGAACCGTTGCCGCAGCCGTTATCACCCGCGCAGATGAATACGCTGCGAACCGAGAAAGCCGACAAGCTGCCAACGTTGACCAATGACATGGTGGCGGCAACGCAAAAGCAGTTGGAAAATATTAATTCATTACCCGCACTTTGGTCGCTGAACTATGCCTCTCAGCTGGTTAAGCAGGCGCAAACGCTGTGGCCGCAGACGCCAGCGGTCGATCAGCTGGCCGCTGGTTGGTTGCTCAATTTGAATGCGCAGGCGGCCGCCAGTGATTCGCTGGGTGATTGGCATATGGCGCAAAGCCGTCTGCAACTGCTCGCCAATAAGCTCAATGGATTGGACGAGCAGCGCGGGAAATATATGACGGTTTCAGAGCTGAAATCGTCTATTTTTGCCATTCAACAGCCGCTGGTGAAATCACCGCCGCTGGAGGAACTGCTGCGACAACTGTCGGAACAGCAGAACTCCGGAAAAGTATCTCCGGCGCTGGTTCGGCAGATCGACAATCGTTTTAAGCAGCTACAAAGCCGCTATATGTTATTGATGATGGAACCGAGGTCGTTATAAGTTCAGCGGGCTACGTCTTATTTCAAGCGTAGCCCGCGGTTTTACTCTTCTGTGAGCGCCGCTGGCGCTCTTTCAATTACCATCGTCTGGCTTTGACTCAGACTGATGCCCGCCGCTCTTAGTCTTTTCAAAATCTCATACAATAAATCACTCTTGGTACCGCTCACCACGCGAGGACTCGCCACATAGCCCGTGACGCTGAGCACAATACCGTTTGGCCCCAACTCCTTGAAGCTTACCGACGGTGCGGGCACGGGCTGTATGGCAACATGCTGGTGATAGGCGTCGAGCAGGAGAGCGCGTGTTTGTTCCGGATCGATATCCAGCGGGAAGGTGAGCGCAATCGTCACCACGCCCTGGGCATTGCCCATGGTGGCATTGCGAACGTTTTGCGAAATGAGCTGGGAATTGGGCACAATCACGGTGGAACGGTCGCTGAGCTGAATCTCAGTGGCACGGACGTTGATGCGGCGAATATCGCCTTCAACGCCGCTGATGCTGATCAAATCGCCAACTTTGACCGGACGCTCGGTCAGCAAAATCAAACCGGAGATAAAGTTTTTCACAATCTCTTGCAGACCAAAACCGATCCCAACCGAGAGGGCGCTGACGATCCACGCCAGCTTGTTCCATTCAATGCCTAGGGTGGAGAGCGTGAGTAAGATAATCAGCACGTAGCCGACGTTGGTGAACAACGTCACCAACGAGGCACGCATGCCGCGATCCATCATGGTTTTTGGCAGGAAGTCGTTATCCAGCCAACGGCGCGCGGTGCGCAGAATGTACCAGCCAATGACCAAACACAGCACGGCATTCAGGGCGTGCGCAGGAATAATGGTGAAGCCGCCTAACCCTTTACCGCGCCAGATTTCGATCACTTTTTGTAACAGGGCGAGTGGGGTGGTTGAGCCATAGGTTCCGCTCAGCAGCGCGATAACCGCAAACAGCACCAACACAGTTTTGCCCACCGCGGCAAACAGCGTCGCGGCCAAAGAGAGATGCCGGTCGCTGAGGCTGAGCGTGCTTTTGAGGATTTTCCCTGAGTGGTTGCTGGGCGTAAATACGCTTTCGCAGAGGTCGGTCATCAGGTGAATCAGCAGGTATAAACAGGCCAAAACCAGCCAGACCCAGATCAGCTCATAGGTGAGGAAACGCGCCAGCAGAATGTAGCCTGTGAGCAGAGAGATAATAATGGCAAACGAGGTGGCACTGATCGCCAGATGGATAAATCCAGCCAGCGCCGAGCGCGCGCTAACCTGATCGTTATTAGTGTTTCGCCCATGACGCAGTCGGGTGACGCGCACCGCCATGAAAATCGCAATAAGTGCCACCAGCAGTGACAATAATCCGCTGCAAAAAACCGTGGCGGCGATGCTGGCACCGACCAGATTATTGAGCTGCTCAAGAATGCTGAAAATGAAAACGGCGGTGGCAATCAGCGTTGGAAACGGTGCTAAGGCCTTGGCGGCGTTATCGGAGATGTTTGGCAGCCGCCAAGAGGGATGGCGATTGGAGAGTAATGCATTACCCAGTCCGGCAATCAGGCTGGAGAAGACGGTGAGGCGTACCAGCGTTTGTGCAAATTCGACCAGCATCGGCGAGATGTCGGGCAGGCGAATGAGCAGATAGCAGAGAAAATGGGCGCTGGTGCCGAGCATGACGGCGGTGAGCACGGTGGTGCTGAAGGCGAGAACGCTGCGGCGTAGGCGTCCTTCGGGTAGCCAACGTTGCATCATGGCGCTGACGGGTTTATCTAGCACGATATGGCTGAAGACGCCAAAGGCTAGCGCGAGCAAGAGATAAAACACCGAGCCTGCTTTCCAGCCGGGTTGCCAAGCGTTGTCCCACGCATCACTGAGTTGTTGATTAAAATCGCTGAATTTATCCAGATCGTGATTCTGGGAATAGAGTACTGGCGACCAAAAACTTTGTCCCAGAATAGTGCCTGAGTTAAGGGCAATTTGAGATTTTAACGCTGAGCGGCGCAGGTTATTAATTTGGGTCGAGAGATTGGCTGCGTTGGTTTTTACCGCATTAATTTGCTCAATTTGTTTATCTAGCTGGGTTTTGGTGCGGTTCAGCGTAATTCTTTGCTGGGTAACTTCCGGAGTTTCATCGGCGGCTTTGGGGCCGAGTACGTCGAGCTGCGCCTGTATCTGCGCGATTTCTGGCGTGAGTGCGGCGGCCTTGGCATCGGCCTCCTCAGCCAGCTGTAGCGTCTCGCTGTTGAGCTGGCCGAGTAATTTTTCATGCTGGGCGTTGGCGACCTGCTGCTTGATGGTGTCGAGTTTTTTCTGCAACACGCCGCTATCGACTTGCGTACTCGCTGTGACCTGCTGCGTGCTGTTGCTTGCGGCATGGCTCATGAGCGGCGTTGCTAGCAACATAACTAACAGCGCGTAGGTTTTTAGCATTTTCAGCATGTAAAAGAGATCTCGGTTGAGCATTAATCGGCTAAATATTCGTTAATTATAGAAAAAAAGGTAGGCGTTTTGTGAATCATTTTGTGAACTTGGTTACATGCAGGAGAGGTGCGAGGAGAAATATGGGCAGCCAAGAGAAACCATGCTGCCCATATTGACTTATGACTTGCTCGATGTTCCGCTCGCTCGGTATCCACCGCCGAGTGATTTGGTAAGGTTGATATCGGCATCGATCCAACGGCCGTGCAGCTCGATCAGCTTGGATTGTTCCGCTAACAAAGGAAGCTTAGCTTTTGCCACGTTAACGCCGCTGATTAAACCTGCTTGGAAGCGCATTTGGGTGAGCAACCAGATTTTTTGATCGCCGTCCACCACTTCGGTTTGATGCGCGCTTTGATCCGAAATCGTCTGGATCTGGGTAATGCCTTTCGTGACTTCTGTGACGGCATTGACTACCGCTTTGTTGTAGCTGGCGATATTCAAGTTGCTGTTGCTTTGTACAATGCTGAGATTGGCGTTAAGACGCCCACCATCGAAGATAGGGAGCGTAAAGCCCAATATGCCACCCATTTGCTGCGCGGAGCCACGGAACAGATCGCTAAGGTGCAGCGCATCGTTCTGCAAGAATCCCATTAGGTTGATTTCCGGATAGAACGCGGCTTTGGCGGCATCAACTTGGCTCAATGACGCGTCGATATACCAGTGTGCGGCTTGCAAATCGGGGCGGCGGGCCAGCAATTCATAGCTGAGATTTTGCGGTAGGGTGCTAATGACGTCGGGTAACGGTACCGTTTTGAGCGCAGGTAACGGCGTTTTCAGCCCGATAAGCGCCTGTAAGTTCGCCCGTAACAAGAGCAGATTGCCACGCGATGCGTCGATTTGCTCATCGATTTTGGTGAATTGCGTTTCCGTTTCAGTTTGTTCGAGCGAAGAGATAATGCCTTCGTTGTAAAGTTTGCGATCCGTGTCGGCAATGATCGCCTCTTGAGCTTTGACCTCAATCAGAATGTCCTGCAATACCTTAACGGTTTGAATATCCCAATAGATTTGGGTTACGGCGGAGGAAACCAGCAGTTCACTTTCAGCCAGTTCCGCCTGTCGTGCTTTGTAAACGCCGAGCGCTGATTCTACCTGCGCGCGGTTTTTTCCCCATAAATCCAGATCGTAGCTGGCCTGCAAACCGAAAGTGCCGTTGGTATACCATGGCCCCGTCGTTCCTGCGGCGGGATCGTCAAGCGCAAACGGCCCCATCACACCTTCAGCCGACATTTTTTGGCGCTCCACGTCGGCACCGAAATTCACGATAGGCAAATCATCGGCACGTGCGCGGTCGGTCTGTGCTTTGGCGATTTCTACGCGTTGGCGAACCACGGCAAGGCTCGGTGAGTCGGCCAGCGCTTGCTCAACCAGTTGGTTGAGCTGAGGGTTGTGATAATTTTGCCACCAGTGGTTTCCCGGCCATGCGCGGAGTGCGCCTGCGGGGGCATCGTTGATGTGTATTTGGCTAAGATCGGTTTGCGGTAGCGGTGTTTTGTCTGAATGGATCATCGCACAGCCGCCGATCGCGAAAGATAACGCGATAAGTAAACTGGAGCGTAATAGTTTTTTGTTAGGAATAATAGAATGATTTTTTTTATTTGTTTTATTCATGTGTTTACTTGAATTGATAATAATGGATGATGATTTCATTACCCATATTGAAATGGAGTCATTAGTCAGCGAACACTAAAGGCTTTTCTTATTTTTGTTTTATGCAGTTGTGCGGATATTGGTTATTTTCTCTAAAAACTAAATGTAGTTTTTATAATTAATTTGAATTAATAATCCATATGATTTTTTTCATATTCATTATGAATGACTGTTTCTTTTATTTAATAAATTAACTCCATTGTTAGTGCTTTTTTAACGTTGATAGAACATCGCGCCATCAGGCATATAAAATGCGTTTTCTTTGAATATTTTTGGTTGTGTGCTGATTTTTCATCCATGCTTAGAGTTCGGCCTTTTTTAGGGATGACTCACGATGACAAAAACCACACTGTTTCAGTTCTTTCACTGGTATTACCCCGATGGTGGGAAATTGTGGCCAGAAGTGGCTGATAAGGCGGAGTATCTCTCGGCGCTGGGAATAAGCCACGTTTGGCTTCCTCCCGCGTACAAAGGAGCCAGCGGCGGCTACTCTGTGGGGTATGACTCTTACGATCTCTTCGATCTCGGCGAGTTCGACCAGAAAGGGAGCGTGCCAACCAAATACGGTGATAGAGCGGGATTAGAACATGCGGCGCAGTGTTTGCAATCGCATGGGCTACAGGTGCTGTTTGACGCGGTGCTAAACCACAAATTGGGTGCGGATGAGAAAGAGCGTGTGCATGTGCGCCGCGTTGAAGAGCACGACCGCAATGATATTGACGATAGCACTTTTGAAGCATTAGCTTACACCCGCTTCGTGTTTCCGGGACGGCAGGGAAAATACTCTGAGTTTGTTTGGGATTATCGCTGCTTTAGCGGCGTTGATTACATTGAAGATCCGAATGAAAACGGCATTTTTAAAATCATGAATGATTTCGGCGAAGATGGCTGGAACGACGATGTTGATAAAGAAAATGGTAATTATGATTATCTCATGGGCGCCGATATTGAATTTCGTAATGAGGCGGTTAATGAGGAATTAAAATTCTGGGGGCGTTGGTTATTGGATTCCGTGCCCTGCGATGGATTTCGCTTGGATGCGGTGAAGCATATTCCCGCATGGTTTTATTCCCAATGGCTAGACCACCTGCGTGAGCATTCTGGCCGTGAGCTATTTACCGTGGCGGAATATTGGTCGCCGGAGGTTTCAGCGTTACAGAACTATCTGCATGAAACAGAAAACAAACTGATGCTGTTTGATTCCGTGCTGCATACCAAATTTCATCATGCGTCTAAATCGGGCAGTGATTACGATCTTTCCACGCTGTTTGCTGACACGTTGGTAGCAAGTGCCCCTGAGAATACGGTAACGCTGGTGGCGAACCATGATACTCAGCCGTTGCAGTCGCTGGAAGCGCCGGTGGAACCGTGGTTTAAGCCATTGGCTTATGCGTTAATCCTGCTGCGGGAACAGGGCGTGCCCTGCGTTTTCTATCCCGATCTGTTTGGTGCGACCTATACCGATAAAGGTGATGACGGCCAAGACTATGAAATCATCATGCCCGTTATTCCTGAACTTGAAAAATTGATTGAGGCTCGTCAGCGTTTTGCCAACGGTGCACAGCATGATTATTTTGATGCACCACAGTGTGTGGCCTTTGTGCGTGATGGTACCGAGGAAGCATCGGGCTGCGTGGTGATCATGACCAACGGTGATGTGGCGTCTAAGCACGTACAGCTGGCAGAAGGTTTGGCAGGGCGGCGGTTCTATGATTTCCTCGGTAATCATAGCGATGTAGTGACCACTGGCGATGATGCCAGCGCTGAGTTCCCCGTGTCGGCGGGGAGCGTCAGCGTTTGGGTTCTAGAACAGTAAACGAAAGCCTTAAAAAGCGACGTCGACGACCAGCGTATCGTTGTAAACGCCTGCGGGTGGCGTGTTCTGGGTGGGAAATATTTTAGCCGTATAGCTATAGGTTTTCGTCATGGTGTCAGGGCTGGTGGTGGTGGCAGCAGTGCTGCTCCAGCGCTGGCTGCCGACCGATCCCCAGCGGTTATTGCTGGTTGACTGATAGATATCGTAGCTGAGTAGATTTGCTGCGCCATTAAGCATGTTGCGTACGCCACCGCTGGCATTTTGCCCATCACTGATTCCCACGGTATAGGTTGCGCTCTTGGTGCAAACCAAGGTGATAGTTCCAGATTGAGTGCTAAAGCTACCCGCCACTGGCGCACTGCCGAAGTTGATATCGGGCGCGGTAATGGTGGCGCAGTCGTTAGTCACATTTAGGGTTACTGGAATGACTAAGGTGTCGCTACCGGTGTCGTTATTCAGGCAAAGCACCAACGCTCCGGCGGTACAAATATCCCAAGTGACGGTGAGCGTGATACTCGTTGCATAGGAACCCGCGGCCACGGATTGGGCAACAGTGCTCAGTGTGAAGGGTAATGAGTACTGTTTATTAGCTAATAACCCCAAGAACGTTGAGCTAGGAATAGATTGCGTACCGTTGACGCTAATCTCGGTGGCTGATGTGCAGATTGGGGTAATACACATCAATCTGAGTGGGATTGTATCCGTCGTGCTGCTGGTTAGGATCGCGCGGGAGCCGCTGGTTGTCGTAGCACTGGTATAAGCGACGACGATGGAGCCTGGGGCCGCAATGGCGAGCACGATAGGGCAGCTTATCTGGATATTGAATGTTTGAGACTGGGGTGTGGAGCTCACGACGACAGAGCTGACAGTGCCATAGTTGACGATGATGGGTTTCGTCAGCGTGCAGTCGTGGGTGGTCGCGGCGCTGGCTGAAAATGAGAGAAATCCCCCTCCGAGCAGAATAATAATGACGGCAATAATAGCTCTCATCTTAGTTGTTCTCCGCAGTAGCGCTCAGTTGGCAGATAAAGGGACCATAGGTGCTTAACTTTTGTGAATGATTTTCAGGCAGGCTGAAATTGACGGTGCAGTTTTGCCCATTGGGCGTGCGTACGTGCAGCGTGTTTTGATGTTCTAAATTTTCCAAATAGGCCAATCCGTCCCAGCCGACATAGGCATCCGCTTTTCCCTGCTGCGATACGGTGCTCGACAGAGGGATAGCGGCTCCGGTTTGATCGTGCAAGATCACGCTGGCAGCACGGCGTTCGCGAACCGGGAAATGCACCACGTAGCCTCTGTTGCGGCGCACGGAAATACGTTGTTCCGTGGTATCGGCGTAAATATCAGCAGGCAAACTTAGGGTATCAATGCTGAATTTAGACGGATAAAACGAGGAGACACCCGGCACCAGCATGTATCCTTGACGGTTTGTGGTGCCTTTGGGTTGGTTTTCAAAATTAACCCCAATATTGGGGTAGCCATCGGTACTGACGATCACAAAGGAATCGTTGATCTGATTAGCCGTCAGCAGCGTGTTGTCCATATAAACCAACGCTCCCATCATTTCTCCCCACTGGGTATAACGGTCAGATGGGCCGTAAACGCCGCCTTGTAGCTGAATATGCTCATTACGCCAGCCGAGCGTGGCCTGCTGATAGTTACTTTGTTGTGACTGATTGGCGTAGGCCAGATTCCACTTAAACCCGCCGTCGCTTGGCATTGCGTGGTCATAGTTGACGGTTTGTTGATTCTCGCCTGTAGCACTGCGCTGGGTTGTCACACTGACGTTATCGAACGCGTTGAACGGAATTTGAATCGATAGCGCTAATGCCCAATCTTGCTGCGAAGGATCGCGGCTGGCTGACACGTAAACGGTGCTGTTGCCCCACAGGCTTTTATTCCACGACAGGTTGAGCAGTCGGGTACGATCACCCGCGAAGCTTTGGATATCGAAATAGGCCAGACCAACGCTGCCGAGTTGGTCTAGCGAAACTGCCGCCGAGTATTGGTCGCTGCTTTTGCTTAGTGAATAAGAGGACTGGTTGGAATTGCTCTGTGGTACGTCGTACAGCGCGAGGTTACCAAAATTTTTATCGCGGCGGCTGTGCTGGGTGCCAACGTTGAAACGCGAATTGCTGTATTGATATCCCCAGTCATATTGATTTCCTCCTTTGCCATACAGGGTGCTGGTGGTTACCGAGGTATTGAGTACGCCAAAATAACCCAGTTTAATCACAGTACCGAGCCCGCCGAGTGCTAACTCTGGTGCGCCTTCGGCGTGAGATTCCAGCGTGAGGTAATCGTTGATTCCGTAACGATAGGAACCGCTGGCGGCGGCGCTTCCATAGGAGAAATCTTTTTCGCCGTAATCACGGCGTATTGCGCCAAGCGATAGTGTTGCGTCTGAAAGTCCGGGCTTCAGTAAGGTACTGGCGACATAAAAAGGCTGGGTGGTGGAGACGCGACGTCCCAGCGCATCGGTGGTGACTAAAACTGCCTCTCCCGCACCGTTGACATACGGCAGGTTGGTGAGGGTGAACGGACCCGGCTCAAGGTTCGTGCTGGCCGATTGGTAGCCGTTAATAAAGAGGTCGGCGGTGGTCGGCACTGCCGTTTGTCCATTAAAGGCGGGAAGCGGATATGTAATGATGTCGGGGCGTACGGAGAAATCGCGACCGACTGTAACGCCGCCTAAACGCACACTGTCACTCCAACTGAGTGCACCGGTGATTAAATCTCCCACTTGCCAACTGAAAGCGTGCGCTTCGTTGACTCCGCTTAACGTGGTGTCGTAACGCCGAAATCCATCGTTGTTGTCGACGCCGCTGTTATCACCAAAGCTTTTGCGTAATATGCCGGTGCTAGAGAGCGTTGCCTCTGGAGTAAAAATGCGAAATTCGTTCCACGCTGACGAAAGGGTGGATTCGCCCTGAGTATGGCTGGTGTATACGTCATAGTTAAATAGCGCACCGCTACCGGCAACGGCTTGGGTTTGTTGGTTTGGGGTACCGGTGAATATCGATTGATTAGGCAGCCAGCTCGTCGGAATTTCGAGCAGTAGGCGCTGGCCTTCGCTGTCATAGTGCGTTTCGATTTCTGTATCAGCGGTTAAATCTGTTTCTGGCGAGGAAAACTTATCCGCAGGCAAACCAAGACCAATGAGATCCGACGATTGGATGTAAAAATGACCGTTGCGTTGGATGACTGGAATGAGTTTGCCAGTATCGAAACGGTTAATGACCAAGGCTAAACGAAAATGTTGATCCTGATTGACAATATTTGCGGTGGGAGGCGGTGGCAGCTCACTGTTGCCCGGCTCGCCCAGTGTGATACCGGGCAAACTTAATGTGACCATAAGCTGCACAGCATGGCTGCGCCAAATCCTGATGGCTTTCACGGCGGCATCTTAACGGGCTGGGGCGACTATTGCGCTGGGCCTGACTGCCAGATCTTGCTGTCGCTATTCACTTCAGCTTTTAGCGTTTCGCCATGAGTCACACCTGTTGGTAATGCCCAAGTCCGATAGGATCCGGCGAGAACGTAACCTAATAGCCCATCGGCTATCGTTCTGCCGTTAATCGATACTTTGCTCAGGCGTGCATGAACGGCACCACGGTTGGTGACCTCAATGGCTGGGTGGCCATTATTAGTGGTTATTTTCCAACTAAGTTGGCTTTGGCTAAGATGCACCGGTTCTGCCGCATTGCGCTGGAAATTAACGCCGTCGCCATAAACAAATAAAGGCAGCGAATAGCGCATTAAAAGTGACACGCCGGCCTGAGACCCCGCGGAATGTTCTGCTGCTGGAACTTCATCTATCAAAATACGGAACGCTTGTTCTTGCCCAGCAGGCGTAGGGGATTGGCGGATTAGCCTGATTAATTGTTTTTTTCCTGCCCCGATATTCACAATGGGAGGGCTTGCAACAACGTCTTGTTGGCTCCGATAATTTTCTTCTCCAGCAACCTGTTTCCAGCCAAGAACTCTAATTTGCATCGTTGCGGCTGTAGAGCCTTTATTTTCTAGCCATAGCTCAGTGGCATTATCGTTGGCACCTAAGGCAGGGTCTATTGGCCAAATCAACATATTCGTAGCGGCATAGGCATGAATTGGCGCGATGGCGCCGAATAATGCGCTACTCAGAATAAGACTAAGATGACGCGGGGAGCGCAGCAGGTTGCTCATTGTAATCTCCTTGATTTACCAAGTGAGCGTCACCGTTAATGTATCGGTGTAGCTCCCTGAAGGGCTAAAGCCGTTAAGTTGTAATACGCCGTAAATCGGCAAAATAATGTTGTTATTAGAGCTGGAAATATTGAGCGGAACGTTTTGGTTCACGATGATTTCATTGGTATGCGCCGCATCGGTATAAATACGATAGGGCAGTTGCAGGCTATTTCCGCTTTGCATCGCGTTACGCACCGTCGTGAAATTAGAGCCACCATTGATAGCCATATTCAGCGTCACCCCAGGAGTACATGCCAGCGTCAGCGAGGTATTTTGAACAAAAGTACCGTTAACACCGCCGGTACCCGTGCCGGGATAGGTACCGAAACTCAGGGTTCCAAACAGGCTTCCTGTGCCTAGAACAGCGCACCCTGCCACGATGGTTGCCTGCGCTTTGAACTGCGCGGTGATGATGGCGTTGGCGCTCCCCAACGTGAGCCCCCACAGCAAAACCACCGCTAAAAGCGGCTGAAACGCTACCTTTAATGCGCACCACTCCCGCGTTTTCACGGTAAATTAATAAGTAATGGTAATGTTTAAAGTGTCGGCATAAGCACCTGCTAATACGTTGGTACTGTTCGCTACTCCCACGATTTTCCCCCAAAGGGCATAGCTGTTAGTGTTTCCACTCGTGCTTACTGCGGTTAATACTGCGCCGTTGGCTAACGCCGTTGTCATGGCTGATGTGCCATAAACGCTGTAGGCGATACCTTGGGTGGTGGCGGTTGGGCTGATCAAATATCGCCCAGGGGTGCCTACGGTGCCATAGACCGTGGTAGGGGCTGCGTTAAGGCTGCTGGTGAGTGCGACGGTATAGCTGGCACCTGCCGTGCATTGCACGTTGAATGTATTGCCGCCGGTGCCTCCACCGGTAAATGTGGCAGACAACGTGTCAAAGGTAGCGACAGATGTTCCAAAGTTCAAAGAGCCGAAGTTAACGCCTGTTTGAGCAGGTGAGCCGTTAACTAAACAACCGTTGGTAAGTGTTAACGTTACGGCAACGGTACCTGTTGTGGTAACAGCCATAGCCGGTGCTGAAAATAAGCCAGCGCTAGCTGCGATTGCGAAAATAAACCGTAGCTTCATCGTCCATCCCTCATGGTAAGTAGACAGCTAAACAGCAATTAATTTTCGACTGGTGAAATGCGCAAAGAAAGCAAAAACTTCAATAATTCTTATATTTCAGGCTTATATTACAAATGTAGCCTAAGTGATAAAAAATCACCACTACTATGTGACAAAACATAATTTACTGTTATTCAGCGATAAATTGACAGAAATGAGAAGCATTCTTATTTTCTGCTCGTGAGTATCAAAAGCGGAAAAATAAGGAGTAAAGATTCGTTAACGAAAAAGGGAATAAAACTAGCCAGCGAGGATTTTTGTATTATCAATAAAAATTGATAATTTGCAGAAATATTTTCGGGGGAGTAGCATTGTTATACACATTAGTGGTCATGCCTGATGGGCAAATAGATTATGCAATCCTTTCATGCTTTTCTTAAAAACAAATCTCAATTTATGGCAGCGTTTTGGTCGATAATGATTATTATCTGCGAAACCTCCATTGCGCTATACATCATTCGAAATATTTGATTACCGCACAACCGCCATATGGCGCATGATGACAGTTGAGTTAAAACGATCTATGGATTAGTTTAAATTCACTGTCGTTGTTTTCTGCGCGGGGGAGGTTAGCGTGTTAACTAGAAAACTATTAGAGTCGCAAGACTATGCCAAAACCTACTCGGCCTTAGAAAACCTGTTCTGGACACCAGCACAGCTGGATGCGTCTTTGAATCAGGTGCTTGAGACCTGCCCTGAAGGGCAGGGGATTTGGGTTTTTGGCTATGGTTCACTGATTTGGAATCCGTTGCTTGAATTTACCGAAGCGCAGCCCGCATTCTTAAAAGGCTGGCAACGTGATTTCAATATTCGTCTACTCGCCGGGCGTGGTTCTGAATGTACTCCGGGACGTATGCTGGGGTTAAAGCCGGGAGGTGAGACGCGGGGGCTAGCATTTCGCTTATCGGATGAAAATGCGCGTAGCGAACTGCAGTTGCTTTGGACTCGTGAGATGCTCGCAGGAGTTTATACACCGCAGTGGTGTTCGCTGGCTCTTGAGGATGGCCGAGAGATTAAAGGCATTACCTTTATCACCGACCCTGAGCATCCGCTTTATGAGTCTTGTTCGGCGCTAAATACTGTGGCGACTCTGATCTCTCAGGCGACTGGTGTATTAGGCACCAACGCAGAGTATTTATTCTCTTTAGACTCTGCGCTAGAACAGCATCGTATGCCCGATCACAACATCACACAGCTGGCGCGCTGCGTGCGTCAAATTCAGCAAACAAAGCCACAGTGATCATCGATGTTTATTTCTTAATCGTTTCGTAAACTTAGGCGGACAGGAGATGCCCGCCTAGGGATTGTGTGATAATTGACGCATGCGTCACAGAAGAGAATAATCATTCCCGTTGGGTCGTTAGCTCAGTTGGTAGAGCAGTTGACTCTTAATCAATTGGTCGGCGGTTCGAACCCGCCACGACCCACCAACAAATTCAATGAGTTACATCACTTCTTTCAGTTCCGCAATCTCCCCTTGTGTCGTATTTGTGCCGTAAACTCCAAAAACAACGTCGATCTGCTTAGCGTGTTCCGTTAGATGATTCGGTGACAGGTGTGCATATCTGCGAACCATTTCTACAGACTCCCACCCACCCATTTCTTGTAGTGCAGAGATAGGAACGCCAGACTGAACTAACCAACTTGCCCATGTGTGCCGGAGGTCGTGAAAACGAAAGTCTTCTATGCCAGCTCGCTTGAGTGCCGATCGCCATGCCTTATTGCTATCGACTCTCATTTTGCGTAACTTCGGAGCAACTTCACCGTTAGGTCGAATGCATGAATCCTCATGTACGAATACCCATCGGTGATGCTTACCAATCTGACCGCGAAGAACAGAGCAGGCTGTGTCGTTGAGTGCCACCCCAATTGCTCGGCCTGCTTTTGCGTCTTCTGGATGTATCCATGCCATTTTTCTCTGCATGTCTATCTGTGACCATTCCATATTTAGAATGTTTGAGCGTCGTAGACCAGTAGCCAAAGCGAAAATTACCACGCTGCGGAAATGCTCTGGCAATTCATCGAGAAGACGACGAGCTTCATCTTTAGTCAGCCAACGAATTCGACGGCCGCGCGGTGACTTGGCCTTTACTACCGGAACCGAATTTAGCCATCCCCATTCATTAGCTGCTATACGAAGTAGAGAGCGCATGAATGCCTGATGAGAATAGATGGTAGATTGCGTTACCGGTTTTGATTTGTATTCAGGAACCGGCTTTCCCTCCCTCATCAGCCTGTCACGTTGCTTCTCCCATCTAGCACGGTGAGACCGGTTCTCCATTTTCGATAAGGTGGCCTGTATCCGGTCGTTAGTTATTTCTCCGATCGGAACGCCGCGAAAGTGAAGAAGAAAGAAGCCGATCTTTGATTTATCGGCATCTAGCGACCGCTTATGTGACTTTTCATTCAGCCAGCGTAAACAGGCTTCTTCGAATAGCTTAACTGGCGCTTCTCCCAACTTCTCAGTTCGCCACATCTCTGCTTTTAGTTTGTCGTGCAACTCCTTTGCTTGCCGCTTGTCCGTTGTCCCAAGAGACTGTCTAATTCTCTTCCCACTAGGCGTAAAGAAGTCACAGTGGTAGACACCGTTTCTTTGTTTGATTGACATACAAGACCCTCATCCTGTTCGCCAACCGCATTCACGGCTTGATTGTTGATCCGTGGGCGAACTGATTCAATACAATCTGATTTCAATAGGCGGTAATCGCCACTCTTTCCATTTCTGCCGGTTCGCCCGGCACGCAACCTGCCAGACTTAACCCATGCATAACCTGTGCTCAAACTAATCTTGAGGAATGCGCAGGCCTCCTCGAGCGTAAATATTTCCTCGTTCATCATTTATCCTTATCCGTCACTTTCATGCAGTAGCAAGACAGCACCATCCACGGCTTAAATCTGCCGCATAGTGGCGCTATCTTTGCTGAATGCTTATCGAGTAACTGGCGGTATGTTTGAGAATTGTTTTTGCTGCGGAGTTCTGTGAGAAGGGCTCTTGCTACATTGCGGATCGCGTTGTCATGTTCTGCTGTCATGTCATGCCGCTTTCACTCCAGTCATAATGCCGCTGCCGATTGCGATCAGTTCGTCGCGTGATACGGTAGTAAATTGGCAACGTGGTTTGATGAATGGCCGCCAGATGAATAGCAGACTGCCTTTGCTGTTTCCGTTTTTACCGGGCTTGCCGGTCCCAGCGTTGATGAATGACAACCGGCCACCAGTGATTAGACGGACTTCATCAACAGACTCGAGCGCCAGAGAAAACCAACCGGTTGATGTATCAGCAGGGAGTAACATCACAACCAGCTGGCTTTGTGCTTTGCACTGCTCTGCTGCCTTTTCTACCCACGGAGTGATGGCGGAGTAGGGTGGATTGCACCAGATAGCGCCGTAGCTTACCCACTCGCTATTCAATGCATCATCGCGCTCTGTCAGATATCTAGCACACAAGGTGTTTCCGTGGTCGGCTGCCGCGTCGAGATAGAAACCAAACTCAGCATCAAGCGCGGCGAATACCTCTATCGGCGTCTGCCACCGGTCTTTATGTTCGAGTGGTGTATTGCTCGCAAACTCACTCACGCTGCATTCCCCCACACTTTGGATAAATCCCTAGGCCGCATCATCGATGTAGCCACATATGATTTCTCTCGGTTGATAATCTCGATGAAGAATTTCTCTTAGCCAACTTTGATTGTGTATGTAACGCCTTTCTTGGTTGGCCCATAGTCTCCGTACTTGGTTTGATGGAGATTTAGAGCAGCTTTCATAGCTGCTCTTTCCGTTCGTTCAGGATGGCCTTTAATGATATGTCTCATAAACCTTCCAAATTTAGGCAATAAAAAACCCCGCCGGAGCGAGGTTGTAATTCTTAAGACGTAAATAAGCATGAAAGTCACAGCTGTTCATTCACTAGTAAATTAATTACTAATTATTAATGAGATTTTTTATAAATGGCTCCACTCAGTGAGTGTAGTTCAGAGTCGACTTTAGTTAGAGTTAAATCTCCCAGCGTTCCTTTAATAATGAGTTTATTTTCACCCTCTTTAAATAATAACCCGTCATATCCATTGTAATAGGTGTTATCTAAAAAGGTAACTCTAATATTATTAGTGCTCTCATCTTTTAATACTGAAAATGAACATAAAGCAACACAGTTTTTATCAGTGCTTTTCCATTTCCCGAAAAGATTCCCCTCCTTTTCATAAACATTTCCATTGGTGCTATATATATACTTTCCCTTTTTTACGATTAGAAAATCGCCTAAGTTACCTTTCACTAAGTATTTGTTACGTTCAACTAAAACTAATGGGCCGTTTGAACCTTTGTAGAAAGGCCCCTGATCAAATTCGACTATTTTGTCAGAGAATGCATTCTCTCTTTCTATAACTGTAAAACCACAAAGAACATCACAGTTACTGTCTTTGTTAATCCACCGCCCTAGCAGGTCATCTTCATTTGAATCGCAACCTGATATTAAAATTGCCAAAAGAAAAAACAAGAGAAATCTTATATTCATAACCTCAATCCATAAGTAACAGTATAACTTTCTCAATTTAGCATATTTAAAATTAGAGTTGTTCTGCTTTTTATCTACAGTTAGGTTTTGCAGATACTTGGAACTGTTATGCAAGTAAAAATATATTAGTCCCCGCGATAAGCGCCAGCGCCTGTATAGTGATATGTATTCATCTCGTCGTGAGATTCATCACCTTTCGAGTAGTCGCGGAGCATGTGGGCTGGCAAAGGTGGGTTGAATGACGCTCCGCGGTTTCTCCGGAAATCGACAGACCATTCAAACCTTGATTTACCGTTAAATTGTGGGTTTGGCTCTCCTTCTCGGAGTTTTGGTAATAGCGCCATAACTCCAGCCACGATTGCTTTTTTCTCTTCTTCAAGACGAGTTTTATCAGGCAGGCCATTAGCCCGCTTAGGTGTGTTCATGGGATAGCCTGCTGAGATTTAGATGGAGAAGATTGCGTGAGTAGGGTGCATTAAGCCGAGAGGCGCGAATGGTATATCGTCATCAAAGTCCATTGGTGGTTCTTCGTTGCTCTGCGGTGCTTGCTGCCCGCTTTGCTGCGGGACTCTGTTTTGCGCTGGCTTGGATGATGGATCCTGCTTACCGCCGAGCATCTGCATGGTGCCGCCAATGTTTACGACGATTTCAGTGGTGTATTTTTCAACGCCAGCCTGGTCGGTCCACTTACGAGTCTGCAAAGCACCTTCGATATAAACCTGAGAGCCTTTACGCAGATATTCACCCGCAACCTCGGCTAGCTTCCCGAATAGCACTACGCGATGCCACTCAGTTTTTTCCTTCTGCTCGCCAGTCTGTTTGTCACGCCAGCTCTCTGATGTGGCCAGCGTGATGTTTGCCACTGCGCCTCCGTTCGGCATGTATCGAACGGTCGGGTCATCTCCCAAATTTCCAACAAGAATTACCTTATTTACGCCTCTACTTGCCATTTATGCCGCCTTTTTTAGCTCTGTAGCACGATGCTTAAAAACATCTACACATTTGGTTTGATGCTCTGCTGATGATGCAAGGGCATTCCATGTGGTTTTGTATATCCCTTGTAGCTCTGCCGCGCTTTGGCAGTCGGTAGCCTGTGCCGTGAAATCAGCTAGAATCTGGTCTAGCGTCTGCGGAGATGGGTTGTGAACCTGACTATCAGGATCTTGAGCTGTTTCCTCGGTCGGTATGCAGAACGCTTGGAATGCAGCGTATTTGTATGCGATAGACATGGCTTTGTTCGTCGCTTTGTCTCCGCTATCCATAGCTTCGCCATACGTGGTTACCGTGTGCTTTGAGTCATCCTCAATAGCTACAAAGTCGAATTCAGCTTTAACTACTACATAAAAGAGAACACCGCCTTTAGCTGTAGTGCGCTCGGTTACTGTGCGCTCGATGATTCTTGGAAGGATTACCAGACCATGTTTAACAAGGGCAGGGGATAGTGCGTTGTAAACATCATCAATTCCTCGGAACTGAAAACCTTGTTGCTGGTTACGCTTGTCTTTTGAAATCCCGACTTCTGACATATCCTTTGCTACGGCTGAGATTGCCTTATAAACAGCGCTCATGGTCACCTCGTATTATTCGTTGTTCCTGCTGGCCAGTGCGGTGATCTGCCACCGCTTCTAGTTGAGCAATCTGGTCGTTCATAACCGGAATCATCTCGGCTGATTGCATCCACTGGATTAGCAGTTGTTCCAGTGGGTCTATTGTTTCGTTCATGCTGCCACCTGCTTTTCGCTAACGCTGTAGCCGAGCTCGTTCAAGTATTCGAAAACGGCCGCCATATCGAGTTGAGTCATGATCTCTTTCGAATCTGTTTCACCGAAGAGAGCGGCATTTTCAGCAATCACTCGCATTTCTCCTGCTCGGTCACCGCATCTGGTGGTGACATTGCTGCATAAAAATTGAAGTTTCATGGTCTACCTTCCTGTCTCAACATATCAACTAGCTTGTCTAACCAGCTTTTACGAGGTGGTGGGGTGAAGCTGGCAGAGGTAAGGCGGTTAGATGGGTGATGCTGGATTTTTAACAAATAGTTGGTAGAGCAGCCCGATGCGGACTGCCCAGCAAGTGCAAGTTGCATATGGGCTATTCCTTGAATTTGATTAGTAGTTGATGCTTATTGCGGTGATGTTGCCTTTGGCTATTTCCGTAATGCACAACTTGGCGCATTCTTCCGGCACACCTGCGGCGATAAGGTCTTGTAGTGCTTTGTTGTTTATTGTTTTGCGGTGTTCTTTATCAGCTGCGCGGCGAGCTTCTTCATCCTTGATGCGTTTTTCTTCGGCTAATCGAGCCTGTTCCTTCTGCTCGTTTTCACGCTTAATTCGCTCTGCTTCTTCGTGAGCCTTTCGTTGCTCTTCGGCAATGGCTTGCTGTTTGTCGCGCTCGGCCTCTTCAGCGGCTTCTTTCTTCTCACGTTCGGCTCGCTGCTCCGCTTCTATGCGGTCACGCTCTGCTTGCTCTGCCTGAGTTTTCAACACAGCTTCGCGGTGGGCTGACTCTTCACGTTCTCGCTGTGCTTCCTGTTCCATAGCAAGTCGAGCTGCGTTTTCTGCAAGTCTCTTTAATTCTTCTTCGTAAGCTATCCGTTTACGCTCTTTTTCCGCTTTGGCCTCAACGGCGTCACGGTCGAACTTCTCGTTCATGAGCAAGGCCATTTCATGATCAGCTTCAATCTTCGCTGCGCGCTGACGGTCGAACTCTATATTCATTGCCAGTGCTTCTTCATACTTGGCGTTCATTTCTTCTTCGGCCTTGATACGCTCCTGCTCAGCTTCCCACTCTGTAAGTGGTCGGCGAACCTCATCCTTAAGCGCATCGAGCCGCTCACGCACTAATCGGCGGCTTTCATCAATCTGCTTTGGCAGCGCCTTTAGTTCGGCTACGAGGTCTTTACCAGCATTGTCGATATAGGTTTTCGAACGGGCAACTTTATGTGCCATAGATGCGATAGCGTCTCGGCCTTTCTTTGTCGATAAGTCCGGCACCAGACTGCGAGCCTCTTTCTCGATAGCCTCAATAAGTGGGTCTAGCTGCTCTTGGCTGGTGAAGACCGCTAGAGCATTGGTCTTCTCAATGACGACTAAATCTGTAATTGAGCTCACTGGCGATCTCCTTTGTTGGTTTCATTGCAAAACGCCTACGCTTTGCGATGAATAAGTTTGTTTAGGTGAGGTATATCAACGCTTTCTGAACATCTGGCATAAGCACAAAATTGATGGGGGGATTAGTTGGTATGATTGCCGCCTATCCTAGAAGACTTGTCATATACGGACATATGAGCTTTCCCGACTTGAACATGCCACCCTGCTCAAGTCGGGATTTTTTTTGCCCGAAATTTGGTACAAAAAAACCGCATTTAAGCGGCTGTAGTTGCTGGGGTTGACCATGCTTTATTGAATGCTTGCATAGCTTCTTCTGGGCTACTTCCTACACCGACAACTCCGGTTGGTAAGTCACCGTAAACTGCCAGCCATTTATCTCCATCCTGAGTAAGTCGCGGCTTGTAGAGTACGCTTGGTTCACGCATGCATTCGGATGTGATTTGAAAATCAGAGGCGACGTTGAAGAAAACATTTTGGAAATAACCTAGGTCGATATTCATACTTTCCTCCAGCCATAAAAAAGCCCCTAACGAGAGGGGCAAAACGTGTCATCTAACCAGAGAACAGTCATTCTCCAGTTATGAGCGGGATTGCTCACAGCAAGTACTCAGTGAATGCCTGTATCGCAATCAATTATTTATGTAACGCTGTTTAGTTTAGGTATATCAACGTCTTATGAACGATTGGTGTAAGCACAAAATCGGTAATGGATTCGTTGGTATGATTGTTTCTCTGCCAAAGAAGTGAAGTTATATGTGAACTTTGCCTTGTCATATACGGACGTATGAGTTTCCGACTTGATGTTTACAGCATTCACATCAAGTCGGATTTTTTTTGCCTGAAATTTGTGTATAAAAAAGGCCGCCTAAGTAGCCTAGAATCCTGTCACTTCAACCCGGCAAATTGGATAGGTGTAGAGTTTTTTCTCCTGAATCATGCGCTGCGCCTCTTCCATGTTTTCGGCGTCATCAACGAACTTAATGTTCTCGCCTTCATTCTCATGCTTCCCCGCTAGAACTGTGTAAATTAGCTTCATACCTACCTCTCTAAATTAAGGGAATGCTCTTCCCGCGAATCTATTTAGTAATGTGAACCGCTTCTTTGCGTGTATTACGGTGGCCTGCTGCGTATAGCGCGACATCAGGAAGACAACATGAACCTTCGTACTTACTCACCATGCTAGTGATCGTAACCACTTCTGATTTCATGCAAGACTTACGCTTACACAGCAATACAGCGCGTGATGGGGTAGGGCGATGCATAACCTCTGAACTTACCGACTCTTGGCTTTGTAACTCAGCTCTACGTGCACGACGACGAGCTGCTGAAGAACCTTTGAACTCTGTTCTGCGAGTCATAAATACCTCCTGAGTTAACTTTGGTGATGCGTTGCCAGATGCTTATCTTCTGGTTAGCTCGGAGGCCTGCAATTCATCGCATCCCAAAATTAACTTTGGTATATCTGGCTTTTCAGCCACGTAGGTGAATCCATCACCGTTGTTTAAAGAGCTCCAACTTCCTGTTGGTTAGTGCGTCCTGCCGTGTTGGTGAGTTTATATTGAACCAATAGTACATTTATAGCAAGTACCATAAGTACGAAATATGATATTGTTAGTGTACTTTTGGGTAAAGTATTTGAAAGTTAATGATATTTATTTTGTGGGTTTTAGTCAGTGGATTAGCTGATGGGGTGTAAAGTGAGCAAAATTAGATGGTGTGGGGCAATAATCTGGATTGTAGAGGAAGCAACAAAAGAAGATTTGAGGATCTAATTGCGGAGGAAGATGTGTTGGAAAGAGGAATAATAGTCCCCTACGCTCAAATGAGGAGGGGAGCTGAAGAAAATATTCCCAGTCTTTTGACTATACCAATCGCAGCTTGGTCTCAATAGCGACGCCAATGATTTTGCAGTTACCATTAATTGGTATGAGAGGCCATGCAGGATTCAATCCCTTCAAGTATTTACTCCCACCATCAAGAATTAATTTTTTAAACGTAGCCTCATTAGCATCAGTTAACTTAGCTATAACTAAGCTTCCATTCCCCGGCTCTCTACCCGTATCTATGAGAACAAGAGTACCTTCTGGAATACTAAGACCAGTAGGGGCGGTCATTGAATCACCTTGGACTCGTAGCCAGAAGCCTGAACCGGTCACTTTCGCATCAGACTCGTACCATTCATCAATTTCTTCAATTGTGTACGGTTCACAAGCATCAGCCCATGCTCCAGCGCTTACCCAACTAATGACTGGATACAAGTTTCCACGAGAATAAGGGATTGGGTTTGTAACATTACGATCGAGAGCCTGATTTCCATGCTGCAACCACATGACATCGACTCGCAAGAATTTTGCGAGTTCATTCATTTTTGCTTGGCGTGGTAAAGACTCAGCATTGAACCATTTACTCACACCTTTAGATGAAACACCCAGTGCTCGGGCAATAGCAATCCCGCGACCATGTTCATCTAATCCAGCATCTTTACAGGCCTGCGCTAGCCGCTGGGCAAACTCTTCGCGCACTTTCTCAACTTGTACCATGAGTACGATAGTAAACCACTTGCAAAAACTTTCAGTTCAATCATAATCTGTACTGAAAGTACGAAAGGGATAACCTATGCAAACTCTAGACGAACCAATCAAAGGTATTGGAATTCCTGAAGTAGCTAAGGCTTGTGGAGTTAGCGAAAGAGCTGTTTATAAATGGCTTAAAAATGGCTTCCTCCCTAAGACTGAGTTTTTTGGTAAGACCAAATACGCGCAACAAATTGAAAGTATTTCAGGTGGGAAATACAGCGCATCTGAAATTTTAGACATCAGTAAGCAAAATCTACTAGCAGCATAAGCAACACCGCTCTTTCCCCAACGGACATGAAGTCCTACGTCGCTGAAAAGCGAAATCCACACAAACAAATCACTTGTGGTCATCCCACGGGCTGATCACGTCTTAATTCAATAAAGGAAATTTTAATCAATGGAACATGCAAGTTATAGCAAGCGCATCAACGAAGTGGAGACAGAACTCCGCTGCCGGATGATGCAGAAGACTAACCGAGAGTTAGCGAAGGAAGCTGGGTGGCACGAATCGAAAGTAAGTCGCCTCAATATCCGCGACATGGCAACGATGTTCGTACTGCTAGAGAAGGTATGGGAAACCAGTTTGATTCGTGAGGTAGCGCGTCAGGCTGTGGAATCGGTATTGCCACAAAAGAAAAAGTCGCCAACTGCGGGAACAGCTGACGACTCTCAGATCACTATGACTTTCTAGTACTGGATCAATTCACAGGAGTAATTATGTCATCGCTTTCAATTTTGTACAAATCAAAAGATAAAAACGGTACCGAAACGACAGTAAAGAAAACGTTTCTGGTGCCACTGTCAGAGCTTTATGTTGAGCCGGGCTTTAACGTCCGAGATATCGATCAGGCTCACGTCGAAGAATTCAGAGATGCGTTTATCGATGGCGAGTATCTTCCTCCGCTCGCTGTTCAGGTTACAGAGCATGGCGTCAAAATCATTGATGGGCATCATCGCTACTATGGCGCCAAGCTTGCTACCGAGGCCGGTCATGAGATTCCTCGACTTGAATGCAAAGACTTTGTAGGCAGCGAAGCAGATCGCATCGCATTCATGGTCACCAGTTCTCAGGGCAAGCCACTGTCTCCGCTTGAACGTGCAGCTGCTTATCAACGCCTCAGTAATCAAGGCTGGGAATCCTCGGAGATTGCCAGAAAGGTAAAACGCTCAATTGCTGACGTTGAACATCACCTCGCATTGTTGGAGGTGGGTGATGGGCTGATTGAGATGGTGAAGTCTGGAGAAGTTGCAGCAACCACAGCTGTGGCTCTTTCACGTGAGCATGGAGTGAATGCTTCATCAGTTGCCGCTGATCAGATGGTGAAGGCGAAGGCTGCTGGGAAAAAGAAACTCACTCGTTCTGATGCTATTCCGCTGTTTAGCGCTGTGAAAGCTCGGCGTCTGGTTGAGCTTTTAGTTGATGCTGAGTTTGAAAGAAACGGCGATGGCGACTATCTCGCACTTGCTATGGATACCTCTGACGAAATTAACCGAATCATTGGCGAATATCGGAAGGGGATCAGCAGTGTAGGCACGGAGGCTTAATGAATACAGCAACAGTACTTCCATTCCCTGACATGCGTTCGGGGCCACCTAGGAGCAACAGGATGGAGAACCAGAAGAATGGTTACGTCCCGTTGTACCGAAGCATCAAGAAGAAGTCATGGGCTAAAGATGTTTTCTTGCGGACGCTTTGGGACAACCTACTACTGGATGCCGCAAGAGCGCCATATACGGCAAACTTCAAAGGCAGCCAATGGAATCTTGAGATCGGTCAACTGGTTGTGACAGCGGCCGATTTAGGGCTGTCTCTGTGCGATAGAAAAGGAGTTCCAACAAGTCGGGACACTATTGAAAGAATGCTGTCCTTTTTCGTGAAGGAAGGGATGATTTCTATCGACGGAGAGAGGCGAAAAGGCAGGGTGATAACCATCTTAAATTACGCTGAATATGCCGAAAAAATAGACAATTTACCCGCACATAAGACCGCACATTACCCCGCACATAACAAACCCAGTGATGGCGCGGCTTCCGGTGGTGATGCCGCACATAAGGGCGCACATAAACCCGCACATCATGAACAAGAAGGTAATAACAATAATATTAAAAGACTATCGTCTGAGAATTCTCACGAATCCTCAAACGCCGCGTTGGAAAAGTTTCTCTCAGCTCATCCAGATGCGTTTGTTTACTCAGCCACTGGATCAAAGTGGGGGACTCAGGAGGATGACAGGGCTAGTCGCTGGATTTACGAGAAGGTCTGCGTGGTTGATGCCTCAGCCAAAGAACCCAACTGGGCAGACTGGGCAAACGTAGTTCGACTGATGAGACAACAAGACAACCGAACGCACAAAGAGATTTGTGAGTTATTCCTCTGGGCAAACCGAGATTCGTTCTGGTGCTCAAACATCCTATCCCCAGCGGCTCTGCGGAAAAAATGGGGAACCCTATCAGCCCAGATGGGCAAACCAAACCGAAGCCAACGACCAACCGCTGATCCGGTACCACACTGGAACAGCAAAGAGTCATGGGAGGATTTCATATGACACATCGACTGATGAGCGCTATCGCAAACCGAGATGGTTCGGCGCTGGCCAGAATGTCCAACCCAGCTACACAGGCAATGCAGGGCATAGTCAATCCAGATGCTGAAAACTTGGTTGATGCTCTGTTTCGCCAATTAAAGCAGGTGTTCCCAGCGGCAAGCCAAACCAACCTGCGTAGACCTGAAGACGAGAACGCAGCAAAAAAACAGTGGATTGCTGCATTCGCTGAGAATGGAATCCGAACCAGAGAGCAGCTATCGGCAGGGATGCAACACGCCCGATCCAGTGAGTCTCCGTTCTGGCCTTCACCCGGTCAATTTATCGCATGGTGCAAAAAAGGTGTTCTGAAAGCTAACGGCTTGCCAAGTAGAGAAGAGCTGTATGGCCTAGTGATGGAGTACTGCGCTAACCGTGGATTGTATTCGTCACCCGAGTCATATCCGTGGCCTAGCAACGCGGCGTACTGGATGGTGACAAAGTTATATTCGCAGATGCGCGGTAAGAACCAGTCGGAATCAGAGCTTCGCAAGAGTTGCACTGAGGAGTTGGTGATTATGGGGCGGCGTATTGAATCTGGTGAAGAAATACCAAAGCCAGTTGTTCAGTTGGAAAAGCTACACATTCCGATCAGCAATGAAGCTGGGCTACAGAAAATTGCAGATATTCGCAAAAAGCTAAACCTACCGCGCAGAGGTCAGCAATGAGCAAGTGTTGCATGTGTCACCAGCATCTCGATTACGGTGACGGCCTCACGTATCACGGATTCACATCATGTGAGACGCATTACGATGGAATGGTTGATCGCGTTGATTCTTGGCGAGCAGATGCCTTTGAAACCGAAGCTCAGGAGCTGCATGGAGTTGATGATCCAGCACCAACAATAGGGTGGAGATAGTTATGACAAGTCGTGAACATGAGCAGCAATTGTGATGACATCTGGTTTATTTTTTCTTCTTGTTCTCTGCAGCCAACCTCAATTTCTTTGCCTTGATCTTCTCTGCTAGGAGAAGGGAAAAAATATGGCGTAAGTATTTCCTATCTTTTCCTCCGGCAGAGCATTCCCTGTCAAATGTCGTCAGTGTTATGACGCCAGATTTATAAAGCGTCTCTGCAATTTTTCTAAAGTTACGCTCACGTAATTTTGATGCTCTCTCTCTTGCGACTTTTTGCGGACTATCACCAGCCGGCTTGATGCTGTTAGGACCAAAAAGTGGAGCAGGAGCTGAAGCTGATCTAGAACGTTTTTTACGATGAGTATCGGTATGATTGGGGTGAGGGATTGATTTAATACGCATATTCACTCCTATGCCAGAGTTGAAATAATACGATCTGCTGGAGCGTATTTCATTTAGGATTTTTATAAACACAAATTCTGGAGGACGTATTGCAAATCGACATGGTTAAAAATGCCGGTGGCGTTTTTGTACCAATGTTCGAACACGATTTACCCCGCTTAACCAAGTTCAAAAACGGTGAAGTCTACACCGCTGATTTCAAGCTATCCCGCAATCCGATATTTCACAAAAAGATGTTCGTCTTCTTCAAATTCTGCTTTCAGCACTGGAGTGCAAACAAGGCGGGTCTTGAGCATATGGATGAGCACAGCCAGTTTGACCGGTTCCGCAAAGACCTAACGATACTCGCTGGTTTTTACGAGCAGACAATACGGCTAAACGGTGAGATACGGACTGAAGCTAAGAGCTTGGCATACGCGAATATGGAGGCGGATGAGTTCGAACGTTGCTACAACGCGATGATTAACGCAGCCATCAAACATATTTTCGCCGGAACGAGAGACGGAAATATCCTTAATCAGCTACAGAGCTTCTTCTAGGTAAGGAGCAATTTTACTCAATTGATAGCACTGTTAGTCGGGTATTGGAGTTACAGATGTGGATATGAAATGCCCGCTGAATGAAGCGGGCCATTAACTAGCGAGCTACGAGTACTGAACACTTGGCATGCCGCACTATGGCAGCAGCATTAGACCCAATGAGGTACGTGGCAATACTAGGACGATTGGATCCAATGATAATCAAGTCTGCATTAAGATTCTCTGCAAGCTTAAGAATCTGATCTTTTGGTGTTCCGCCAGAAATAATATGGTGTTCAATTCTGTCTTCAGAAATATTGAATTTACTCACAATTCCTTTGAGTGTTGTTAAAGCGATATCTTTCACTTTGTTTTCATCAAGAGCATCCATTGTAAATGCAAAACTCAATGTTGCGGCGTACTGGTAGGACGGAATTACTGAAACAAAATGGATACGAGCATCATTCTGTTCCGCTAAATCCTCAACATGCTTCGCGGCCAGAGAAATCAATGTGTCTTCATCAAGATCAATTGGAACGAGGATTGTTTTGTACATCAATTATTCCTTATCAATTAATAACTATACGGGATTTATTTCCAATATAGCATCAAATAATCGAAGGGTAATCAATGATAAAAAGTCATCGACGTAAGTGTGCAATCTGCCGAGAGTGGTTCATCCCACGCTTCCAAAATGAACGATGGTGCTGTCCTGAACATGGGGCAGAGTTAGGCGTCAGACTGAGCCTAAAGAATCGAGAAAAGGCTTTAAAGGAACTAGAAACCAAGCGACGACAAGAACGGAAGAAAAAGAAAGACAAACTTAAAATCCGAAAGTTATCAGTCAAACCCCTCAGTTACTTCGCAAAACAAGCCCAGACCGAATTCAACGCCTACATCCGAGAACGTGACTCAGCAGAGTCATGTATCAGTTGTGGGCGTTTTCATAATGGGCAATACCACGCCGGACACTTTCGCACTGTTGGCGCTAATCCAGAGTTGAGGTTCGATGAGGACAATTGCCACAAACAGTGCGCCCCCTGTAATAACCACCTCTCGGGAAACATCGCCGGATACCAGCCCAATCTCATTGCGAAAATTGGCACTGAGCGGTTCAACAGGCTTATGGGACCACATGAGGCTCGTCATTACACGCGGAAAGACTTTGAGCGCATCAGAGACGAGTACAAAGCGAAACGTAAAGCGTTAAATCAGGAGGCTGCATGAACATAAGTGAGTTAGAGCTTACTAAGGATCAGCATTATTGGATTAATGGCTGGTTGGAACTGTGGGGCGCATGGGTTTACTCAGGTAGATTAGAGAAGCGCATGAGCAGTGTTATAGCTCAATACATGGCGACAGTAGAGCCAAGCGGAACACCGACGCGCCCAATGTGCAATGATGATGACGGAAAATTGATTTCTCAGGTCGTAGATTCCGTCATGTACATCGATAAAAGGGCTTTCGGTATCCTGCTTAGTTACTACTCACACGGTTCATCTCGCTACTCAATTGCAGTCTACATGCACAAGAGTGCAATTCCTCGCAAAACCCCAACTCGTGGTGGAAATCGGATGCGCCGACCATCGCTATCAACTTGTCGCAGAGAGGTGAATGACGTTCTCGATGCATCACTATTTATGCTCTGTCAACCGCTGCAAGATGCGTTTAAAAATCGCAAACGTGTAGATAAAGTTCTAAAAGTTGCATAATCGTGTTGACATCATTGAGCAAGTGAGCAATCATTAAAGGGTAAGGTGTCGATAGTGTGTCTTAAGCATGCTTCGGCACTTTTTCTATTTAGCACATTGTTCAGCGAAGAAGGGTAAACCGGAGCGTTTGGTGTGCTGCACAACTGCATGAGTATTCAAGAGGTAGGCCTGCCGCTCTTGAGTTAACCCTGAAGATGGAATGCTCATGACAGTTGTGGTGAATGCGCAGGCTGATGCGCGTGAAACAGCTACTCATTGAAACGGTAGTTATGCCGGAGAGTCAGCACCGGCCACCGCAATTCCAAATTCAAAGCCCTGAGTTAATCGCTCGGGGCTTTTTGCATTTAGCGTCATCCAAAACCAACCAACCGCACTCACACATTCCTTGTCTGGCATGGGTACGGGTGACGCTATTCCCTAATTAATTACACAGCGCCTAACCCTACGGGGAGGTGAGACGATGCTACGTATGGACAAAATCACAACAGGTATTTCCTACGGAGCGTCAGGCGGTAGCGCCTTATTCTGGCTTAAACAACTCCTTGATGGCTTCTCACCTGAACAGTGGGCAGCGTTTGGCGTTCTTGGAAGCCTGCTATTTGGCCTCCTGACGTTTCTAACGAATCTCTACTTCAAGGTAAAAGAAGACCGGCGCAAAGCCTCAAGGGGTGAGTAATGAACCCATCCCTGAGAAATAAATTAAGCGCGGCAATGATTACCCTCATCGTATCAGGTGCATCTGCCCCGGTATTGCTTGACCAGTTTCTGAATGAGAAAGAAGGAAACAGCCTAACGGCGTACCGAGATGGCGGTGAAATCTGGACGATATGCCGTGGGGCAACGATGGTTGATGGTAAGCCAGTCGTTCAGGGGATGAAGTTAACGCAGGCCAAATGCAATCAAGTAAACGCCATAGAACGCGACAAGGCATTAGCTTGGGTAGAGCGGAATATTCACGTCCCCCTTACCGAACCACAGAAAGCAGGAATTGCATCATTCTGCCCTTACAACATCGGCCCCGGTAAATGTTTCCCTTCAACGTTCTATAAGCGACTTAATTCAGGCGATCGGAAAGGTGCTTGTGAGGCAATCCGTTGGTGGATTAAAGATGATGGCCGTGACTGCCGACTGACTAAAGGCCAAAAGAATGGCTGTTATGGTCAAGTGGAGAGGCGTGATCAGGAAAGTGCGCTAGCGTGCTGGGGATTGTATGAATGAGCAAGTTAACCACTGTATTGCTGACTCTGTTGGCATTGCTTGCTGTAGGGATTGGTGTCCTCTGGCACAACAACGGCAAGTTGAGCGAGAAAGTTAGCGATCTGGATGCCAGCCAGAAGAGCGCAGAGACCATCACTAAAAACGTCCTGACAACTGTCACTCTATTCAACCAAATCTCCGAGGCTAACCAGAATGCAAAAGCTCAGGACGCACTGGAGTCACAGAGAGCCGAGAATGATATTAAAGCTGCTGTTGCGAATGATGATTGCGCTAGTCGGCTTATTCCTGCTGATGCAGTTAAGCGGCTGCGGGAGTACGCGGACGGTATACGTTCAGGCACCGGTGATCCCGCTACCTTTTAATCTGACTGCTGAAACGCCGAAACCAAAAGTGCCGAACTCAATGTCATGGGGTGCTAGCCTTCTACTGAGCGCGCGACTTTATTCCGCATTAGAGCAGTGCAATATAGACAAAGAAGATATTCGGAAGGCAGATATGATGCGGGGTGCGACACCCCGCACGTGAATCACCCTACTTTACGGTAAGCGTAAACATTCTTAATGTGATGATGAAAATATTGTCCCTTTGATGTGGCATTCATGAGACCGACATGAATGTTAGATGGGACGTTAGAATATTGATATACACCTCCGTTATGGAAAGCGATTTCGAGGGTTCTTGTTCCAGCATCATAACCAACAGACTGGAGATTTGAAGATGCAACAGGTTGACGTAACAAGTGATGTTCCTACTTTTTATGGGGAAAGTCCCGAAGAGATAATTGATCACTTTGGAAAATATAACTTTGTTGATGATCACGGACACGAACTTACCTTGTGCGGTGATTTCATTGATCTGGTTAACTTAGTAATTAAGCAGCAATGCTAATTATTAACGAGTTTTAGGGCCATATTCATAATGGTAGAATCTCCATTTACTAAATGGAGGTTGAATGGCTATAGATACAGTTGCTCAGTTCCCTTGGGCCGCACTTATAACTGCGGTTGCTGGACTATCTGGCGCCTTGGGCGGGGCCTTGTTAACTAATAGATTTACAGAAAAAAGATGGGCGGAACAAATCGCGCATGAGAAGGGGAAAGAAAATGTAAAAACTCTAAGAGAAAAAGGTGAAGAATTACATATACTTGTTTCAAAATGGAGCAAGACAGTTATCAATTATCAACTTTTACAATTGAGGGTTGTTTCAGGATTATTAACTCAACATCAATTTAATGAATCAATTAAAGGAATAAACTCAGAGCCTGGTGTTCATGACCGACTTGAGGCCTTGCTGTTTTTGTATTTTCCAGAGTTAGAAGTTGATATGAAGTCTGTTAGAAATGGCTTGTTGCAGTGCGGCTCAGCTTACGATGATTTCATTAAAGACGAAAGTACAAAAAATGCAGCACGTGAAAAGCTAAGAACCGCCGCAAAAGAAACCGAAGCAGGGCTTGAGAACATTAAGAAAGGGATTAGAGATATGTTGAAGAAGTTAATCTGACCGCCTACGGGCGGTTTTTTATTACCAATGCCGAGCGCCCACCAAGCGACTATCATGGCAGTTACATGAAGCGTGGCAGAAGAATCATGGAGCAATACAGTGTGTTTTCACTGAGAGCACACGATATTGCAGCATAAGCCCACATGGCGCCCTTGGGCGGATACTCGCAAATCAGCAGGAAACACTAAATGAAGCTACTAATCATCATGGTTCTGGTTGTGCTGACTGGATGCTCTGCGGCTCGCTATCAGCATAATGACGGCAAAAACATTACAACCGTATCTGTTGATGCTGGAGCCAAAGCTCAAGTTACGCAGGGCGATGCAACAATCACTCTTGACGCCACGGGAAGTATGCAATGACAGATGAATACAAGAAGGTTATTACAAAAGCCCTTGTGAGGGCTTAGATAATATTACATTGGAGGCCTTCATTCATGCTGTGTTGTTTGGTCTCGCGTGGGTTTTGTATCAACCATATGCTTAACATCTGCGTTCAATTCTGACATTTTTTCAGGGGTCAACTCACCACTCTCGATAAGGGGGAGCAGGCGCGAATATCTATATAAATAAATCTCGGGTGGAAGTATCGATTCCGCGCCGACCTGTTTCGCAAGAGCAATATGGGCTTCCCACTCAGTAATAGCCATTCTCATGGATAAATCAGCAAGCCGCTTCCGTTCTTCTGCTTTTCGTTGAAGATGGGCATTCCAGAGAGTAAGCAAACCGGAAACGAGGGCGGATACTACAGCGCTTGCTGTTACAAGAGTGAACCATTCCATTAATTTTCTCCATTATCTTTTTTAGTATGTTCCGATACTTGTGCAATTCAATTTGGTTAATTTATTTGCTTTTTAGCGGGGTTTCATCAAAGCGTTTCGTCAACTTCCTTGCTATTGACTCTTCGCAATCCGGCGCACTTTTTTTTATGTCATCTATAGTTGCGTCCGCAAAATGCCCACTCCTGTGGCGGATTAATTTGCATTTTTCAAAGAAATTATCCTTCCCAATTTTGAGAGCTAAATTTTTAGCCTTGTTGTATTTCGCCGATAAAACCGGAGGTGTGATTCCATAAATCACGTTTACACAATGCAAAGAAAATTCTACAGCAATCCCCTCCTCAAGCCAGTTTGATCCTTTTGCATCAGGAGGCGCTGGTCGCGGATCGAGGAGATGCAACGTTTCATGAGCTAATTCGTATACTGTCGTCGGCCAGTATGTTGCTGCATTGACGCTTAACTGAGCCCAACCCCCATCTTCACTTTTAGAGTTGTAAACACAGGGCTGCTCTAATTCATTGGAGCTAAAAGTGGGTCTATATAGTTCTTTATGGGGGTTTCTGGAGCCAAACAGTTCTTGAGCATATTGGTATAGCAATAACTGGAGATTCCAAAGATCTAATGGAGAGTCCTTTGGATTAGTAGTTGGTTCTAAGAACTTTTTTAAAATGTGCATTATGTAACTCCTTAATGGGTTTTGACTTTATTGGTACGGAATAAGCGTATTTCAAGTGCGGTAGGGTAATTAATGAACGATAGCGAAGGCGCATTAAGGCCTTTCCCTCCTCTGGGATTGGTTCATGAGTTGAGTCCTTATACCAAGATCACTCCTGCTTCTGATGTGTATGAGTGGGTAATTAGCCAGATCCTCAGTAAAACTGGGGACATTCACAATCCTGACCACGAACACTTGATTGACGCTGACCTCTGCTTTATGTGGGCGTCCAATGCTTTCGATAAGAAAGGGCGCTCAGTACTGGGTCAAGCCGAAGAGGTAATGATGCGAGCCGGTGGCTGGCAAAAGTCAAGAATGGAGCAGCAGATGTTTGAATGGTTCGGGCGCATACCAAAGTTCATTATCACGCTGGCTGCCGATTATTGCTCACAGTGCAGCGACCTCGAATTCTGTTCTTTGATAGAGCATGAACTTTATCATATCAGTCATGCCACTGATGAATTTGGCGCACCGAAGTTTAATAAAGAAACAGGCATGCCGACTCTCAAACTACGCGGCCATGACGTAGAGGAGTTCGTTGGCGTTGTGCGTCGGTACGGCGCCAGCAAAGAAGTGCAAGAGATGGTCGATGCTGCTAATAGACCGGCAGAGATTGCTCACTTAAATGTTTCCAGAGCATGCGGAACATGCCTGATGAAACTGGCCTAACACTTTATTCAGATTGTCATGGAGGTAGCCAATGGCAGCATTATCGGCAGAGGTTAAAGCCTTCATCGTTCAGTCCCTAGCCTGCTTCGAACCACCTACGAAAGTCATTGAGCAAGTAAAGGCTGAATTCAACGTGGTGGTATCTCGCCAGCAGGTATCCCAATACAGCCCCGGTAACGCGATGGCTGAGAAACTTAGCCAGAAGTGGATTGATCTGTTCAATGCCACTCGCACCCGTTTCCAGACAGAGATATCCGACATCCCGATTGCCAATAAAGCATATCGGCTTCGTGTGCTTGACCGAATGATGACGAATGCAGAGAAGATGAGAAACATCGCTCTTGCAGCAGAAATTATTGAGCAGGCCGCCAAGGAGTGCGGTGACGCCTATACCAACAAGCATAAGATTGAGCATTCAGGCGGACTGGCTGTCAGCTCGGTTTCCTCGGTGATGGATGAGATAGGAGATGAAGACCTGTAAGGAGTGGCCGTGTTAACTGATAAACAGAAAAAGCTGCTAAAGAACAGGTTCTGGCGTCTCAATCACTTGTACAAAATTAAAGATAAAAACGGTAAGTGCGTAACCTTCAAGATGACTCCTGAGCAGTTGGAGTATTTCGACGGCATGCACGACCGAAACGTGATCCTCAAGGCAAGGCAATTAGGCTTCACGACAGAAGTTTGCATCATTCAGCTTGATCTAGCCATGTTCCATAAAAAGGAGTGCGCACTAATTGCTCACTCTCTTCCTGATGCAGAGCGCCTGTTTCGAAATAAAACCCAATATGCCTACCGTCTTCTTCCCGATGATGTTAAGCAGGCGAATCCACTAACCAAGGAGACGACGAGTGAATATGTCTTCGATAAAGGTGGCAGCGTTACAGTATCAACCTCATTCCGTGGCGGAACGCTGTATAGCCTCCACGTTTCTGAGTTTGGGAAGATATGCGCCAAATGGCCTGAGAAGGCCAAAGAGATTGTAACTGGTGCGTTCGAGGCTGTTCCGTTGGGCGGGAAGATAACTCTTGAGAGCACAGCTGAAGGTCGCGCGGGTTACTTCTATGATTACTGCCAGGATGCAGAAAAAGCACAACTTCAAAGCAAATTGTTATCACCTCTTGACTGGAAGTTCTTTTTTTTCTCCTGGTGGAAGAATCCACAGTACGCAATCGATCCAGTAGAGACACTGCCGCAGCGACTAGTTGATTACTTTGCTGAGATGGAAGCCAAACACAGCGTTGCTGTCAGCGAGGAACAAAAAGCGTGGTATCACTCCAAAGAGAAAACGCTTGGCGACGACATGAAGCGGGAATACCCGACGATCCCCGCCGAAGCATTCCAACAATCAGTGGAAGGTGCTTATTACGCCAAACAATTCCGCTGGCTGTACGAGAATGGCCGAATCGGCAAGCTACCAGACAACTCACACCTACCGGTTCACACTTTCTGGGATATCGGCGTGGGCGACTCCACGGCTATCTGGTTCGTGCGTGAAGTTGGTGAAGAGTTCCATGTCATCGACTACTACGAGAACTCTGGCGAAGGTCTGAGGCACTACATGAAGGTGCTGAAGGATAAAGGTTACGAGTACGGCGAACACTGGGGGCCGCATGACATTGATAACCGTGAGTTTGGCTCTGATGCGAAGTCTCGCCGCGAGCTGGCCAGAGAGGGTTATGAAATCGACGGGCAGATGTACACGATGACATTCAAAGTCGTGCCAAAAGTGGGTGTCGATACCGGCATTGAGTCAGTCCGTGAAATCCTACCGCGATGCGTTTTCGATGAAGATAAGTGCTCTGAAGGCATATCTCATCTGGAAGGTTACCGCAAAGAGTGGGATGACAAGCGCGGCTGCTGGAAAGACAAACCACTTCATGACTTCACATCGCACGGTTCCGACGGATTCCGTTATTTCGCAGTAGCGAAGAACAACCATAAGAAAGTCGGATCCTTCTTCTTCTAAGGAGTGCTCAGTGAGCGAAAACAAAGACGAGTTTGAAATGCTCGTGAATTCCATCACTGAGACGGTGAGGAATCGAATGCTCTACGCCACAGGCGGCATGAGCGGAAATACAAAGCGAACGAATATCTGGGAAGAGTTTGGCTACCCGAGAAACCCAACTTTCCGTGACTACTACAGCGCCTATGACCGCAACGCCGTAGCGCATGCAGCAGTACACCGCACTCTTGATGATTGTTGGTCAGATAACCCAACGATTGTTGAGGGCGAGCCTCGCAACGAGAACAAGGTTGATACGGCGTGGGAGAAGCAGGTAACTAAACTGCTAAAACGATACTGGGCAAAGATTAAAGACGCCGATCGCCGGAACTTGGTTGGCCACTACTCAGCGTTAATCATTCAGGTCAGTGACAATAAAGACTGGAATGAGCCGGTGAACGTATCTGAAGTCAATAAGACGAAAGATGGCGCGCTGAAAAACCTAATCCCAGTATGGGAGCAGCAACTCACAGTATCTGAATGGGATAGCGACCCGCGCTCACCGAACTACGGCAAGCCTAAGATGTACAACTTCGATGAGCGGCCAGTCGGTAGTGATGAGATTCAAGGGCCGGTTAAGTCTCTGCGAATTCATCCCGATCGCGTCATTATCCTCTGTGAAGGTTCAGAGGACGACAACATCCTATCAGGCGTTCCACTGCTTAAAGCTGGATATAACAAGCTTCTCGACTTAGAGAAGACTTCCGGCGGCAGTGCAGAAGGATTCCTTAAGAACGCCAGTCGTCAGATAAGTATTGAGTTTGATGCTGCTACCGAGATGGAACACATCTCAAAGCTAGCAAAAGACGCAGGATACAAAGACCTCGGCGAGGCGATGAGCGATAAGGTTAACAAGCTCAACCGCGGCACTGACTCCGCAGCGGTGATGCAGGCTGGCAAGATGAACGTGCTAGCAGTGACTCCGGGCGACCCAACGCCGACATGGACAGTTACCGCGAACGAGTTTTCCGCCTCCATCCGTTGTCCGTTCACTATCTTATTTGGGCAGCAGACAGGACGACTCGCATCCAGCGAAGACAAAGAGGACTGGGCTAACCGATGTAATGGCCGCCGCTGGGGATTCCAGACGCAGTACGTTACCAATCTCATCGAACGCCTATGGGAAATTGGCGTAATCGACCCGCCGAAAGGTGACGAAGTTACTCTGGTATGGTCTGACAAGCTTGCGCCGAGCGAAAAGGACAAGATTGAGAACATGAAGGCGATGGCTGATGTGGCAGACAAAACACGAAGCGCATTCGGCACTCCAGCAGTGACTGAGAATGAAGTTCGCGCTGTTGGTGAGCTCGACCCAATCAAGGTATCCGGTGAGCCTACTGGTGCCGATGAGTCAGCAAAGAGTCAGAAAGACCCGCTAACAGGTGAGGAAGATGGCAACACAACGACCGCCAAATCCGGTGATACCTCGGAACAAGTCTGATCCAACTCAATCCTACCGAGCAGTAAACAAGATGTACCGAGACATTGAGCAGCGCTACTACGACATTAAGGTAGCGTTAAAGCGGCTATTCGACGAGCGGCTAACTGGCAGGGAGCGGGAAACCAACGGCGAGCATGTGTTTATTCTCTGCGCCAACGAAGGTCAGCCGGACACGCTGCATCAGGTAAACGCAGGAACCTACATCTACGACATGACGGCTCAGCAATTGGCTGACCTACTAGAGCGGATGCAGCTCATTCTTGACGATTACCTGCTAGAAGGTGGGAGTAACAACCTTTGGGCTCTGGATTACGTTGCTGTTGAGTTCGAACGAGGCACACAGAGTGCCTATACAAACCTATCCGCACAATCTCAAGTCTACGCACATCAAACCACTATGCAGGCTCTCCTGTCGTCTCCTGCTTATCAGAATCAGGTAGCCGCGGCGTATGTATCAACGTATAGCGACTGGAAAGGCATTAGTGATGCTGCGCGTGCCGACTTAGCAAATGTGATTTCCGATGCGATCGGGCGAGGCGTTAACCCACGCGAGACTGCAAGGATAATCAGTAAGCGGCTTGATGTGTCGATGGGTAAGGCCAAGACCATTGCACAGACTGAGCAAGTTGGCGCGCTGCGTGAAGCTCAGTGGATGGAAACGGATTTCGCCGCGGATAGGTTAGGACTGAAAACCAAACTGCTTTGGTTATCTGCACTAAAGGCCACCACGCGAAGTTGGCATGCTTCACGGCATGGACGAACCTACACAACAGCAGAGGTGAGGGCGTTCTATGCCGAAGGCGGAAACAGATATAACTGTTATTGCTCTCAGATACCGGTGCTACTCAACGAAGACGGTAGTGTATTCAATGAGGGATTGGTCGATAAGTTGGCGATAGAGCGGAAAAGTTGGAAAGCGCTATCAGGATGATATCATCTTGCTCATCAATCAAATCATTACAGGTGAATGATGGAAGGTGTGACAGCGGCAGGTGTTGGTTCATTTTTTTTATCTTTGGTTGTGCCGATTATCACTGGTGTAGCCGCGGCAGGCTTTACCGCATATTTAGCATTACGGCGGTTCTACAAAGAAAAATGGTGGGAAAAGAAACACTTATCCTATAACCAGTTAATTGATAATTTATTTGAAATCAAAGCGATATATAAAAAAGCAAATGTTTTTTACGAAAGATGCTACGAAGCCCAAAGGAATAATATGCCTGAACCAGAGGGTGATTTTGACTGGCGGAGGTTTTATGAAGTGAGTGCGCAAATTCATCGATTCTACGCTATAGCACCGATCTCCCTTAGCTCTAATACTCGCCTACTATTGGCTAACTTCTTTAAGAATGAATCAGATTCTGATTACAGCGTTTATGAAGAAGGCTACCCTGATTTCGTTGCGTACGATGACATGGTCAAGGCCACGCAAAAACTTATTGATGCGATAGTTCTTGATGCTAAAACCGAGCTTAAATTTAAATAAATCTAACTAAGTAAAAACAGGTCGCCACGGCGGCCTTTTTTATTGCCTGAAATCCACTAATGAAGAAACAAAATTGCAAATGCCTGGCTGTGAGCGCAAGAGCAATGGCTGGCCCGGGTATCAACCGTGCGCGTCGAAATCATCAGGCAAGGTACTGCCACCACCCAAACAACGCTAAGAGGACGCAACGTGAAGCTATCGAGTATTCATGTAAAAAGCCTCGCCATCAACTCCGCAAATATCTCAACTGAAACCATCGACGGTGACGAGCATATAGTCATTCGCGGCGTTGTGCCTGTCGTTGACGACGTTGTGATGAATAACGGGTTGTATCCGGCTGAGGAAATTAACAAAAGCTTTAAGACACTCGAAGGCAATCAAATGCCTTTGGGCCATCCCAAGATTGGCGGCGAGTACGTCAGTGCTAATAACCCGCGAGCGGTAAACAAATTCCACGTAGGCGCATGGGCAGAGAATGTCCGCAAAGATGGCGATCGCGTCGTCATGGATATGTTAATTAACAAGCGTTTCGCTTCGGCCACGGATAACGGAAAGCGGGTACTAGAGCGCCTTGATGATTTGGCGGCCAATTCTGACGCCAAGCCTATTCACGTATCTACAGGCCTGTTGCTACAGCGTGAAAAGAATAGCGGCAAGTCAAAAGGCAAGAAGTACACGTGGGTAGCTCGCAACATGCTATTCGACCATGTGGCCATCTTGCTTGATGAGCAGGGCGCTGCGACGCCGGATGATGGCGTGGGGATCTTTGTTAACGCAAGCAACGAAAAGCAAGACGTTGATATTGAACAAGTGAATCTGTCAGAAGCGGCTGATTATCGAGGCTCAAGTCTGGTAGACAACATCAAATTTCACTTGTTTGCGAACTCAGACCTCTCTTTCGATGACATCAGTAGCCGCCTGTATGAGCTGATTAACCAGAACTCGACGCCTGAAACCCGCCGCTGGATACAGTCAATTTGGACTGACAAATTCGTATTCCACGAAGGCAACAAATCCTATCAGCAAAAGTATCTCATCTCAGACGAGCAGGTGACTCTCGTCGGTGACCCCGTAGAAGTCGTGCGCAAACCAACCGAGTACGAAGAAGTAAAAACCACAAATAAGGAACTAAACCCGATGAAAGAAAAGATGATCGCCGCGCTCAATGCCGCTGGCGTTAAAACCGACGGGCTGACCGACGATCAGGTCTGGGATGCCTACAACGAGCAAATGAAGCCAGCGGCAACCGCCATTAATGAAGATGTTATTACGGCGGCAGTGACTAAGGCGGTGGGGCCACTAAACGAAAAGTTGGCAAATCTTGAAACCCAACTATCTGCAAACGCTGACAAAGAAAAGTCAGATAAGCGCGCAGCGGTAAAGGCTAAGTTTTCCCTTGATGACGTTGCCGTTAACGCATTAGACGGAGCCGCTCTTGACGGTCTGTATGCCCAGTGCCAGACATCATCCCCAATCAATCCGGCGTTCAACTTCAATAGCGCTGATACCTCAATTTCTGACATGCCGGAGTAAATAAAAATGGCTAAAGACGGAAAACACGTAATCCACGCCGGTGGCGTATTCCCTAACTCGCTCCTCAATCGAGAAGGTGCAGCGGCAGCGGCCACGAAGCCTGGCACTATCGGTGCATTCGTTACTGGTAAGTTCACCGCGTCAGTAGATGGCAATGAAGAGGCGATCCTTTATGTCGCTGATTACGATTATCTGCGCTGCCAGACAGTCGACGACTCAATCCCTGTTGGTGAGTTAGTCGTTGGCATCCAGCCAATGCAAGGGATGTTTCTGAACGTCCGCGCCGCTGCCGGAACGTATAAAAAAGGCCAGCCGCTCTCAATTGCCAATGGGCAGGTGAAAGCACACGCAAACGGTGAATCTATCCGCGCATTCGTCGAAGAAGACAAAGCATACACAACTGCCGCGGGTGATCTGCTGCGTGTCGTGATTAAGTAAGGAGAGCCTGAATGTTTGTATTCTCTAAAAAGCTGGGTGAAGAGACCGGCAACTACGAAGTTAACCAGCTTCAATTTAATGAACTGAAGACAGCCCGAGCGCAGGGTGCACAGGCAGCAGCAGACTTTATTGGCCGTTCTCGCGGTATCCGCGAAGATGCTGGTCGTTTAGATGCTGCCAATGCTGTAGATGACATTAAGCGTCTATACCGTGCTTATGACCAAACAGTTCTGGCGCAGTTTGAGCCTAATACTGAATTCACTTTGCTGAATGACCTGATCCCACTGTCGCGTTCTGTCCGCTTGGAAGAGTCTGTGTATGAATACGCTCGTACCGGCGGACGTGGTTGGGCTCATACCTCAATGTCTGGTCAGATCGGTGCAGCGTTGGATGCCCGCGCCTACAGCTTTGATGGAACGATGGTTCCAGTGCATGACTCTGGTTTTAAGTTCCATTGGCGTGATCCAATCTTCAATAAAGGCTCTGCGCTGGCCTCTCTGTCAGATGCTCAGGCAGGTTCTGTTGATGATGTTCGCCGCCAGTACGTGGATTACATGTTCAACGGCTTCCGTGACTCTGAAGGTAACTATGTGACCTTTGATGGCAAAACATGGAAAGGACTGAAAAATGATGATCGCGTTGGTCTGGTTGATTTGGGCGCATCTGGCCTGAACATTGACTTTACCTCTCCTACTGCGACTTCTGAGCAGATCCGTAATGCTGCGATTAAACTGCGCGACACGCTGAAAATCACAAACAGCATGTATGCACAGCAAACTTGGTATGTATCCAGTGACATCATGTCTAACTTGGAGCGCTTCTTCAGCGATAACTACCAATCAGGCACTATTCTTCAGGAATTGATCAAACTGTCTGGTATTGCGGCAATCAAAGAAGATGCTCAGCTTACTGGAAACCAGATCCTGATTGTTCCATTGGGCGCTGGTGTTATTGCTCCAGTTGTCGGTCAGGCAATCGGCACCGTTGCTGATCCTCGTCCGTTCTACAACTCAGATTATATCTGGCGTACTTGGGGCGCGATGGGCTTGATGGTTAAGCAGGACATCAACCTGAAACATGGCGTTATCTACGCACACAGCTAAGGGGCTTTCTAATGGCACTAGTTAAAGTGGTTAGCAATAACCTGTTCTCTGGTGCCAACCTCCAGAAATTGGCGGTTGGTTCACAGGTGAATGTTGATAATTCAACAGCAGAAAAATGGGGGAAGTCCGGATTGGTGGAAGTTCTTGAGAAGCAGACCTTTGAGGTTGCAACTCCTGCGGAGGGTGCTGATGCTCAGACCGAGCAGACCGAGCAGACCGAGCAGACCGAGAAGCCAGCAAACTCGAAAAAGGCTAAGTAACCATGGCAAACCCAATTACAGCTGATGATGTTAAAGCCTTCCTCGCTGAGTTGGGCTATTCCATCCCAGACTCGCTATTAACTCCGATCCTTTGTCGAGTTAACTCAATCATCGACTGCATGAATGAGTCAGGGTATGACGATTGCACACAGCAGCTAATCCTGATGTATGCCGCCGCTCTTATGTCCGCCTCATCCGGTGCCAGAAAGATTAAATCTCAGTCTGCACCTTCTGGCGCTAGTCGCTCCTTTGAGTATGGCGATGATGCAATATCATGGCTTAGAAGCTCTCTGTCATCGCTTGATACGAATGGCTGTGCCAACACGTTACCGATTACCGCCGGTAGCACTGTTGGCTTTTTTGATGTGGTTGGAGGTTGCTAATGCCATCGATACCAGCAGACCAGCGTCTACCTAAGCCATTCGTTGTTGTGTGGGCCACTACCGACAGCGGTAGAAAGGTGACGGCATACGTTAAGAGCAATGGTGATTGGGTGATCAACTGCCCAAAGGTTGCGGCTGAGAATCCGACTATTGTGGGGTGGCGAGAATGACAGCAACGGCCAACTGGAGCTACACAGCACAAGCCACAATCTGGCAAAGCCTCGGGACTGATGATTATGGTGATCCGCTTGGCTGGTCTGCTCCAGAAGTGATCATGTGTGATTACGAGGGCGGGCTTAGCAAGCGTATTGGCAGCCTAGGCTCAGAAATTGTCGTTAAAAATACGATATGGACTGAGTATTCATCAGCCACCGCTGGAGATTACTTGTTATTTGGTGAATCAGCAGAATTAGACCCTGTAGCGGCTGGTGCTGACGAAATTAGACAGGTAATTAGATACGCAGATACCTTTGAGCGGTTAGCCGATGATTACGCATTAATCACAGGTGTATAGTAATGGGAATCAAGGTGAAGGGAATATCTAACGCCAAAAAGAACCTCAACGATTTGATTAATGACGTTAAGGGGCGCAAGGCCGTTAGAGCGATTCAATCAGCGCTTATTCTTGGTTCAGCCAGAGCGGCATATTACACGCCCATTGATACATCTACCCTTATCAACTCTCAGTTTAGAGAAATGGACTTTAGCGGTGTGCTGATTACTGGGCGGGTTGGGTACTCAGCAAACTATGCTGCTTATGTTCATGAGATGTCAGGGAAGTTAAAGGGGCAGCCGCGTGCTCACTTCGGTAAAACACGAGAAGGTAAATCATTTGGCGGCGGAACGGAAAAAGGCAATTACTGGGACCCTCACGCCGAACCGCACTTCCTGAGCAAAGGGTTTGATGAGGAGAGAGATGCCATCGATAAGGTAATGTTAAAGGAGCTCTCGTTATGATCCCAATGATGTATGAACGTGTCAGGAATATGTTTGCTGAAGCAGGGCTAACGGCTGGCTTTATTGAGCAGTTGCTCATGTTCGATGACCCCAATGACCTTTCAAAAGCTGTAATGGTTTTCAGGTCTAATGGGGGATCAGCGATTCGTAACGACCTTGGCGCAGAGCATTACGTGTTAGTTGACGTTGTGGGTGCCAAAAGCAAGAGAAACGAGGCGGCTTTAACAGTGCAGCGCATAGTTGACTACATACAGCAAAACCCGATGGCGGACGAGTGTGTCGGGTATATTCAAAATATGGGAGCCATCCCCGCGCCAGTGCTAACTGACGAAGGTCGGATTGTCTTCCGTTTGCAGTTCTCATGCACTTACGGCGAATAGCCAGAAACATATTAAATCACCCGCTTCGGCGGGTTTTCTTTTTTATACGAAAGAGGAACCACAAATGGCTAATTGCCAAAACTCGAATGAACGCCTATTTGGCGGTGCAGTCGTTCTTGAGGTTGCCGATGGCTGCGCAGATACGGTCCCGTCAGAATCCGAATGGATGGCGTTGGCTGCTGGCACATCCAAGGGCTTCGACTTCAACCCAAACACTGTAACGTCTGATGCTGATGACGGCGGCGGTTACGTTGAAAGCATTGTCACCAATAGTGATTTCACAATCTCCTTTGAGGGTGAGGTTCGCAAGAAAGACAAACTGGATCAGTATGGTGTGGGCAAGTTCATCGAATATTTTGCTGGTGAACTGAAAGGTAAGCGGCAGCCCGGTATATGGGTGCGCATGGATTACGGCCCTGTTGAGTTTATTGGGTACATGAACATCACCGCGCTGAGCTCAGATGGTGGGACTAACGATATCGTTACTTTCTCTACAGAATTTAAAGTTGGTGATGCAAGTACCATCGAAGTAAATGCCGCTGATGCCTTGGCATTTACGACCAACCTTCCAGCAACAAAGACCGTAACAACCGGCTCTGCGTTGAATATGTCTGTCGTGTCCGTTGGCGGTGTCACTCCGTACACCTACGTATGGAAAAAAGATGGAACTGTAGTCAGTGGACAGACTACAGCAACCTTTAACAAAGCCAGTGCGGCATCTGGAGATGCAGGTGTTTATACCTGCGAGGTTACTGATGCATCACTGCCGGCGCAGAAAATCACATCTGCGGCGTGCACCGTAACCGTCAGCTAGCAGCTATTACAAAGGGCGGCATGTGCTGCCCTTGATAATAACCGTTCACTGGAATGAGTCATGACCGCATTAATTGATATAGGAGAAGTTTCGATTAGTGATAGTCGAGACGGTGGAAAGGATTTTTTATTAAGCCCGTCATTTGAAGCCATGACGCGCATTGGAAACCCTAATGAAATTGTTGAGGCATACGCCATTGTGCATGGCAGTGAACTGAACGGGATTCTGACCGGATACGCGAGTGCTTTTGGGGGACTTCCTGATTGGCTTTCATCTTCGCTATACCGCATTGCAGAGAAAATACTGTCCATGTCGATGAGGGTTATTCAGGCCTGTTGTCATGACGATTTGACTCCAATGATCGGCGAATGGAAGGGATGGAAATCTTGCGTGGTGTATCGGCCCGGGCAAATGCCTCGAAATGACATCATTGTGCTGGCCCAGCATCTGATGCAGCACGGTGTGGTGGGGAAGGCCAAGGTTCGGCAGTTACAGCGCAATGAGACTGGCGAAAAGACGAGTGAGTTTAAAGCCTTTGACTTCATCAGCGCCGCGCGCAGTCATTTTGGAATGGATCGCGCAGAAGCATCGCAGTTAACGATGACCGAGTTCCAGATGCTGCTGGCGGCGAAATACCCTGCCCAAAAAGGCTTCACTCGCGAAGAATACGAGTCTGTAGCTGATGACTATTTGAGAAAACAGTCCGCGCGCAGATCTAAAGTTGAGTAATATGTCAGTCCAGACTGTTTGACTCTAAACTGTCTAGGAGGTTTTAGATGTAATATAAATAGATAAAATTTGTTCTATTCATATTGGAGAACGGCATGACTATTCACTTTGTTTCTAATAAAAAGATTTCATCTTATGAGAAAATCTTAACAGAAAAAAGCAGACCGCCAAGTAAAGGTGGCAATAGCAAGGCAAGGCATACTCACATTATTACTATAGATGGCGAGCGTTTTAGCTTTATAGCGTTTGATTCAAAACAATGGATTTTCAAAACTGACACAGTGAACTTTGAGTATGAAAATAACAATGGATATAAAAATATTATACCGCAGAGCATTGTAACTACCGATAAGGATGGGAAGAGGATTGTTCGCGGGAATAGAGGGTATACAAAAAAATTAAGAACGGCAGATACTCGCCTACCTGGCTCAAGAAGAGAATGTAGAGACTGAGTTAACGCTACATAAAGCTATCAACAAAAAACAAAACCTCGCATCTGCGGGGTTTTTTATTATCTGGAGAGCAGTATGGCAGGTGAAAAAAGTGCCGGTAGTATCGTTTATGAAATCAGCGCTGACGTTGAGCCTCTACTGCAAGGCGGAAAGCAGGCCATTGATGCTCTGGATAAATTAGACGCTGCCGCCCAGCAGTCAGGAAAGGGGATGGATAACCTAGACCAGAGTGCATCGCAAACCGGATCTGCGTTTACAGAACTGGCCGGTTACGCCAACTCCATGGACAACCAATTGCGCAAGCTGAACACCAATGTCAGCGGTATTGCAAGAGCGATGGAAGAGGCTCGCAGCGGTACAGGGGGAGCCAGCAGTGAATTTAGCCGTGCCGAATCTATCATTGAAGCGCTAGGTAATCAGTTAGCGGTACTGGATGAAGCTCAGGAGAATGGAGCTCGTAGTGCCGCCGTACTTGCCGCTCAGTTGAGAGCTGGTTCAAAAGCTTCTGATGAAGAGAAGCAAAAAATAGGCGAGTTAACTGGTCGCCTTTTCGACATGAAGACTGGGGTAGAGACTGGATCAAAAAGCCATGGAAAATGGAAAACCAGTATGCAACAAGCTGGTTATCAGGTTCAGGACTTTATTGTACAGGTTCAAGGTGGGCAATCTGCGCTTGTAGCATTCTCACAGCAGGGTTCGCAGTTGGCGGGGGCGTTCGGACCCGGCGGCGCGGTTATTGGTGCCGTCATTGCATTGGGTACAGTCATCGCTGGTACGCTGATTACATCTTTAAATGGCGGCAAAAACGCCATGGATGCACTTAAAGATGCAGCAGAGGCAATGGATAAGGTTATTACCGTTTCCCAGAACGGGGTAGCCGCTCTGTCAGATAAATATGCTCTGCTGGCCAAGACGAATGCTGAGGTTGCTACGCTGATGCGTAACCAAGCGCTTCTTGAATACAACGAGGCGATCAACAAAATCCCGAAAGCGATTAGCGATGCTTCCAGCTCACTTCTCTCCTTTGGTGACAAGGCGCTCTCTGCATTCTCCGGAGGCTACGCTTCGGTTGATGGATTTAACGATCGCCTTTCTGCCCTGAATATCACGACTGATGATTACTCTCAGGCAATGAAGCAGGCTTTTGGCGCAGGACAAGCTTTCAATGCTACGACGATGAGCATTGGCAACACTGTTGGGGCAGTGGCGGATAAGTTCGGCATCTCAGAGCAGAAAGCATTCGAGTTCAGCAAACAGCTTTCGGATATTGCTAAAAACCCTACTCCAGAGGCTTTGCAACGTCTTGCGGCGGAGTTGCAGAACACACAGAGCTCTACTGAGAAAGGGCAGACGGCGTTAACAGCATTTATCGGTACGCTGGTTAACCTCTCTCGTGAGGCTGTTACTGCGAAAGGCAACGTGGCGGCGCTTAAGCAGGAAACTGACAACCTAACCTCAGGGCAGAAAAACCTCATCAAGCAGTCCGAGCGTAATCTGGCGCTATCAAAGTTGCAGGGAGAGGCTAGGGCTCGTTTGCAGGCTCAATACGCTGCTGAAGATGCAGGGTTTGCTAATGATGATCCTCACGCTAAGCAGATGGAAGATGACGCGGCCGCTACGTACAAAAATACACAGGCGCAGAAGACACTTCAGTCAGAGCATAAAAAAGGCGCTTCTCAAGCTGATTCTATTGCTCAAAAACTGGCGAACCTGAAACAACAGTCTGAACTCGCTGCTGACTCAACCAATAAACTGAGCCGTGAACAGGCGATGCTTAATGCGGAGCAGTCACTTGGAAAAGGGGCTACTCAATCGCAGATCGCGGAGGCTCGTCAATATGCAGCTGCAAAATGGGACACGGCCAACGCAATAAAAGCGCAGGCGGCAGCGGAGAAGCTTCTTCCTGAGAATAGAGAAAACGCAAGCTATAAGCAGGATATACAAGATTTAAATACAGCTCTTTCAGCTAAAAAAATTAGCCAAGAGCAATACAACCAAACAATGGAGCGACTAGAAGAATCTCATCAGGCTAATATTGCGAAAATTAGAGCGCAGCAGGCTGTTTCTCCACAGCAGGAAGCATTAGGACAAATAGACCCTGTCCAACAGTTAGCTAATGAACATGCTAAAAAGTTAGCTCTCATACAGCAGTTCGAAACTAAGAAAGGAGTGATCACAGCCAATGGACTGGCGCTGATGAATGCTGCTAACACTGAGTATGAAGCTCAGAGAACGGCTGCGCAGTGGGAGTTATTTTCTCAACAAAGTACGGCTAATCAGATGCTCGCGTCTTCGCTTGACGCACTGGGTAACAACGCATCAAGCGCATTTGCTGGGATGCTAACTGGAACAGAAAGCGTAAGCGATGCAATGCGTGGTTTAGCTAACTCTGTTGTGAACCAGCTAATAAACTCATTTGTTCAAATGGGAGTCGACTGGGTTAAGTCTGCAATTATGGGGCAAACTGCAACCGTAGGCGCGGTGGCGGCTTCTACTGCCGCGCAGACTGCTGGCATTGCCACAACAACTACGGCAGGTGCAGCGGCAGCAGCGACGCAAACAGCCGCATGGACACCGGCAGCAATGCTTGCATCCATCAGTACATTAGGTGGAGCGGCAGCGATTGGTATCGGCGCGGTGGTTGGTGCTCTCGCTATGGGGATTGCTGGGGCTCGTAAAAATGGCGGTCCAGTATCTGCCGGTTCTATGTATCAGGTCGGTGAAGGCGGAATGCCTGAAATCTTCCGAGCCAGCAATGGCAGTCAGTACATGATACCCGGCGATAATGGCTCCGGTTTTAACAAAAAAGAAAATTTCCACGGAGTCAGGATA
>OATY01000034.1_pt1 | contig 85857 bp, 88 predicted proteins | sample 1476101 | NCBI WGS metagenome assembly OATY01 (sample SAMEA2579994, study PRJEB22360) | human gut metagenome
GCCATAGGCGGGTTCTTTTAAATAGTGGTGCCCGGACTCGGAATCGAACCAAGGACACGGGGATTTTCAATCCCCTGCTCTACCGACTGAGCTATCCGGGCAACGGGGCGCATTAAACCGTATCAGTGGCGCCGCGTCAATAAATTTATCACTTTCATGGTTTAAGCGCTCAATAATGACGCATTACTGGCGATGAGACGCGGATCTTGGCAGACAAATACCATGGCTTAAAATTATATGCCTTGTAATCTCAATTCATAAGATGAATTTTTAAGCACTTTTTTAACTTAAAAAGTCATATCAAGCATTTTGAGGAAGTTAATTACAAAACATATTTTTTACAATTACTTATCAATTTATAATAAAACCGCATTATTTGTATAAGCTAAAAAATTCAATGTTGCCGAATTCCTTTAATGATAGGATTTATTTTAATAATACAGATAAAAGGAATTCGTTACATATTACTAACTATTAGTGATGCTTAAATATGCATTCAAGGCTGGACAATAATATTTTTTTATTTATTATATACCTCGTAATAGTGATAAATATCACGGTTTACATAATCGCACAGGTTACAATGTCCTCGGTTTCCACATAAAGAGGAAATAGGAAATGGAAAATAACAATAAAGCTATGCCGCATATCCGACGCGTCACTCATCTGATGATGATGGCCCATCGTAGCTGCTTTGACTTTCACCTTTTCAACTCTAAATAATCCCCCCTCCTACGGCGTCCGTTGTTGCGGATCGTCATGCTTGCCCGATCTCATTTGTTGGTGAATCTAGTATCTAGCTGAATAGTCTAGTTTTATCCATAATTCGGTAAGCAGATTTTGACTATCCCAATCAACTCATGCGCCAATCTGGTGGCTTAGCCACCTGGCATTTATCTACCTATTCCAGTAATTCAATAACCTGAATTATTGCAGGGTAATATTGCCTTTAAAAAATAATGACGCTTCGGATCCCTAAGGGGAATATCTGACGGCTATGCTTTACCCTAAATTAATGACTATTAATAAAATAAGAGACCATAAATAAAATGGAAAAATTAAAAATAGCAGTTAATACCAACACCTCTGAATGCTTTAGTACTGAACGTGAAACTGTAGATATTAATAATACTAACTTTACTGATGTATCCGCTGCCGTTATTTCTGTGGAAGATGCGGTTTCAGGCACGCTGGATACGATTGAACAAACAGGTTTCGGTATTCCTGTTTTTGTCGCCGTTTGCTGCGAAGAAGAATTACCAGCAGAAGTGCTGCCGCGTGTTACTGGCGTGTTTGAGCTGTGCGATGGCAACGTTGATTTCTACGGCAAACAGCTCGAGGCCGCTGCAGTTAAATATGAGAAAGACGTTTTACCTCCTTTCTTTGGTAGCCTCGTTGAATATGTGCAGCAGGGTAACGCCGCATTTGACTGCCCAGGACATCAAGGCGGCCAGTTCTTCCGTCGCCACCCAGCAGGCCGTCAGTTCTTTGATTACTTTGGTGAAACATTATTCCGTTCTGACCTGTGTAACGCTGACGTATCAATGGGTGACCTGCTTATCCATGAAGGCGCTCCTTGCACCGCGCAGATGCATGCGGCCAAAGTCTTTAACGCCGATAAAACTTACTTCGTATTAAACGGGACTTCTTCTTCGAACAAAGTGGTGCTGAATGCGTTGTTGGCTCCGGGCGATTTAGTGTTATTTGACCGTAACAACCATAAATCTAACCACCACGGTGCGTTAATTCAGGCGGGTGCAACACCGGTATATTTGGAAACTGCGCGTAACCCGTTTGGCTTTATCGGTGGTATTGATTCCCACTGTTTTGAAGAGAAATACCTGCGTGATTTAGTGCGTGAAGTGGCTCCAGAACGCTCTTCAGAAAAACGCCCATTCCGTTTAGCGGTTATTCAGTTAGGTACCTACGACGGTACTATCTATAACGCCCGCCAAGTCGTTGATAAAATTGGTCATCTGTGTGACTACATCCTGTTTGACTCTGCATGGGTAGGCTACGAACAGTTCATTCCAATGATGAATGATTGTTCTCCTCTGCTGTTAGAGCTGAATGAAAACGATCCTGGTATTTTGGTGACTCAGTCCGTTCATAAACAACAGGCTGGTTTCTCTCAAACCTCACAGATCCACAAAAAAGATAAACATATCAAAGGCCAAGATCGCTATGTAAATCATAAGCGCATGAACAATGCTTTCATGATGCATGCGTCAACCAGCCCATTCTATCCATTGTTTGCTGCGCTTGATGTGAACGCCAAGATGCATGAAGGCGAAAGCGGAAAACGCATGTGGATGGACTGCGTTAAAGTCGGTATCGAAACACGTAAGCTGTTGTTAAAACTCTGCAAACATATTCGTCCGTTCGTTCCTGCAACCATCGACGGTCGTAAATGGGAAGATTTTGATACCGAAGAAATGGCTAACGATCTGCGCTTCTTCGACTTCATCCCAGGTGAACGTTGGCACTCATTTGAAGGCTACGCTGAGCATCAATACTTTGTAGACCCATGCAAACTGATGCTGACCACGCCGGGTATCAACGTGCAAACCGGTGAATACGATAAGTTTGGTGTTCCAGCGACTATCCTTGCCAACTTCCTGCGTGAGAATGGCATTGTCCCTGAAAAATGTGACCTGAACTCAATCCTGTTCCTGATGACGCCTGCGGAAGATATGGCGAAGATGCAGCATCTTGTCGCACAAATCGCTCGTTTCGAACGCTTGTTAGAAGAAGATGCGCCACTGTCAGAAGTGTTGCCATCCATCTACAAAAACTACGAAGAACGTTATCAGGGTTACACCATCCGTCAGCTGTGTCAGGAAATGCATGACCTGTATGTCAGCCATAACGTGAAACAGCTGCAAAAAGAGATGTTCCGTAAAGCTCACTTCCCGAAAGTGGTGATGAATCCACAGCAGGCAAATATCGAGTTTGTTCGTGGCAACGTTGAACTGGTTGCGCTGAATCAGGTTGAAGGCCGCATCGCCGCTGAAGGTGCACTTCCTTATCCTCCAGGTGTTCTGTGCGTCGTCCCAGGTGAAATCTGGGGCGGTTCTGTACAGCGTTACTTCTTGGCATTGGAAGAGGGCATTAACCTGCTGCCAGGGTTCGCACCTGAATTACAGGGTGTCTATATCCAACAGGATGAGGATGGACGTAAACGTGCTTATGGTTATGTTATTAAACAATAAATTAGAAATCTTTTCTCGGCAGGGTTACTGGCCGAAACTGATTTTCCGATAAAAGAAACAGCGGGGAGCTGCGACGTTTCCAGCTCTCCGCCAATAGATTTCATAAGAGAGATTGTTTATGAGTACGTCTAAAAGCAGTAACAAAATGGGCGTCGTTCAGCTCACAATTTTGACAGCGGTTAACATGATGGGATCAGGGATCATCATGTTGCCGACCAAATTAGCGGAAGTGGGTACGCTTTCCATCGTTTCATGGCTGGTGACCGCGTTAGGGTCGATGGCCTTGGCCTATGCGTTTGCTAAGTGCGGGATGTTTAGCCGTAAATCAGGCGGTATGGGCGGATATGCGGAATATGCTTTCGGCAAATCCGGTAACTTTATGGCGAACTATACCTACGGTGTATCTTTGCTGATTGCTAACGTGGCAATCGCCATTTCGGCTGTAGGTTACGGTACCGAGCTAATGGGAGCCAACCTAACGCCACTGGGAATTTGTATCGCCACTATCGGCGTGCTGTGGTTGGCGACTATCGCTAACTTCGGCGGTGCGCGCATCACTGGCCGTATTAGCGGCGTGACCGTTTGGGGTGTCATCATCCCTGTGGTTGGGATTTCCATTATCGGTTGGTTCTGGTTTAGCCCAACCATGTACGTACAGTCATGGAACCCGCATCATTTACCTGTATTTGAGGCCGTCGGTTCTTCTATTGCCATGACGTTGTGGGCATTCTTGGGCTTAGAATCAGCCTGTGCGAATACCGACGTTGTTGATAACCCAGAACGTAACGTTCCTATTGCCGTACTAGGCGGGACGTTAGGCGCAGCGGTTATCTATATTGTTTCTACCAACGTGATTGCCGGTATTGTGCCAAACATGGATTTGGCTAACTCAACCGCGCCGTTTGGCTTAGCGTTTGCCCAAATGTTCACCCCGGGCGTGGGTAAAATCATCATGGCTCTGATGATTATGTCCTGCGTAGGTTCATTGCTGGGTTGGCAGTTCACCATCGCGCAGGTATTTAAGTCTTCTGCGGATGAAGGTTATTTCCCTAAAGTTTTCTCTAAATTAACCAAAGCTGAAGCACCGGTAAAAGGCATGATCGTTATCGTGATCATCCAGACCGTGCTGTCTTTAATGACCATCAGTCCGTCGTTGAACAAACAGTTTAACGTGCTGGTTAACTTAGCGGTGGTGACCAACATTATTCCGTACATCCTTTCAATGGCGGCGTTGGTTATTATCCAGAAAGTGGCGAAGGTTAATCCTAGCAAGGCGCGTATGGCGAATATCATCGCGTTTATCGGTGCGATGTATAGCTTCTATGCGCTTTATTCATCTGGCGAAGAAGCCATGATGTACGGTGCGATTGTGACCTTCTTAGGATGGACGCTGTACGGTCTGATTTCTCCACGCTTTGAAATGCAGGACAAAAATGTTTAATAGCGGTTTTTAATCAAGCTTATTAAACACTTGTTTTACCCCATGAAGAGAGCCCGTCAGTGGCTCTCTTTGTTTTTCTCATACGCGTAATCTTCTGTGTGATTTTGTCACTGCTGTCTATAGTTAGAAAACATCAGCCAGCGGAGTTAGCCAATGATTACGGTTCATCATCTTAACAATTCGCGTTCCCACCGTGTGCTTTGGACCCTAGAGGAGCTTGGGTTGCCCTATCAGATTGAGCAATACCAACGCGACCCAGTCACCATGCTGGCACCTGAATCGCTGAAGAAAATTCATCCGCTGGGCAAAGCGCCGGTTCTGACTGATGGAGAGTGGACCATTGCGGAATCAGCCGCCATTCTTGAATATCTTCAAGAGACCTATGACCATTCGGCGCTGCTAAAGCCACAAGAAAAACCAGAGCGCATGCAATACCGATACTGGCTGCATTATGCCGAAGGATCGTTAATGCCGTTATTGGTGATGAAGCTGATTTTTAATCGTTTGGGAAAAGCGCCGGTTCCGTGGCTGATTCGCCCAATTGGAAGCCTGCTCGGCAAAGGCGTGCAGCGCGGTTATCTCGATCAGCAACTGGAGACGCATCTTCGTTTTATTGAAAATCATCTGAGCAAAAATAACTGGTTTGCTGGCGATCATTTTAGTCTGGCTGATATACAAATGAGTTTCCCACTCGAGGCGATGAATATCCGTACTGGTTTAGATAAAGCCCCTCATGCGCGTGGTTTATTGAAGCGTTTGCATGCCAGACCCGCCTATCTGCTCGCGTTAGAGAAAGGTGGCCCACTGGAGTTGATGGATTAGCTGACCGAGGTCGTTTTTTTCAGCATAGGAACAATGTCATACTCTGAAGAATTACACGGCTTCAGGAATTAACTTTATGCAACGAGTCACTCTTTCATTGGACGACGATTTGATGGCAGAAATTGATGCCATCATCAAAGAACGTAATTACCAAAACCGCTCAGAGGCGATCCGTGATTTGGCTCGAGCAGGGCTGCAAGCCACGGCAACGCCAACGTCGAACGATGAAACCAGCAACTGTGTGGCTGCGCTGTTTTACGTTTACGATCATGAAGCGCGTGAGCTTTCTAAGCGCCTGACGAAAAGCTTCCACGATCACCACGATCTCTCCCTTGCAAGCCTGCATGTGCATCTCGATCACGGCAGTTGCCTAGAAGTTTCCTTGCTGAAAGGCGCGACGGGAAAAGTGAAAGGATTAGCCGAGAAGGTGATTGCCGAACGAGGCGTTCGCTACGGCAAACTGCTGGTTGTGCCGGGCGAAGAGTATGAACATCAGCATGAAGATGGGGAAGGGCATCACCACCATCATCATGATTAATTTCCAGTTATAGCATTTCCCACATTTAACCCTAACCTCTCCTCAGCAGGAAAGGTAACCGTTCGGCGTTCAATAGAATACTCGGCCGGAACCTCCCCCAGCGAAGGGGGAGGCTGGATAGGATTAATGCAAAAACCTACTTCCCGCGACGATAGCTCTTCTGGGCGTTGTTAACTTTGTATAGATAACGACGAGATTCGCCCGATGGGTGCTTATTGGTTAGCGTTTCGTACACATCACCCGGCGTTAGCTGGTTGATGATACTTACCGCGCGGTTACGGTCGCTGGAGAACACGCGCAGCACGCTACCTGCCCCGCCGTTATAGGCAGTAATAACGGCATAGCGGCGTGAAGTTGGGTTCTGAATACCACCCAAATAGTTGTTCTGCAAAATCGCCAGATAGGCAGTACCTGTATCGATATTGTTTTCTGGATCAAACAGATAGCTACGGCTTGGCGTGCCCCATTTCCCTTTCTGCACGAATACGTCTTTACCCGCCGTGTGCTGAACCACCTGCATCAGACCGAGCGCATCCGATCCGCTTACCGCATACGGGTTAAAGCTGGATTCTGTTTGCATAATAGCCAGAATCAATGACTCATCAACGCCATATTTTTCAGAGGCTTTGCGCACCATGCCAAGATATTTATGCGCACGCTTATCCAAGTGGTTAGGCACCAGTTGAATGGTTACGGAGTAAATCACGTGCAGGCCAGATGTCCGTTTCATCAGCTTATGCTGGATCAGATAGTCGGCAAAGTTACTGGCGCGCCCCTGCCAGCGAATAGGCTGCCCGGTATTATCTAGCACCTGCCCATACAGGAAGGGTTCTTTACTGATCTGAATATCGTTCACATCAGAATAGAGATCGATAGACCCCGGATCGTCACCCATCAGCAAAGTGCTCACGATCGCCTGTTTTAAACTGGCTGCGGGATCGGTTGGTGAGATGGTTTCGATGGTGATCTGGCCGGAATCAAAGTTGATATGGCTACGTGTCAGGTATTGACCGGTATATTTTACGTAGTCTTTTGGACCCGCAATCAGTACCTCGTTAATGCCCCAAATGTTTTCAATGTTATGGGCAAACTGTCCCATCAAAATATCGAAGCCATTGGTATCTTTGACAAAGGCTTCGCTGTCCTGAGTATTTTTCTTTCCAGAACAAGAGATCAGCAAGGGTGCGATCAGGATCAATGCTAAAACTTTCTTCATCTTCACAGCCATATTGGATGAAAAATGGGTCTCAAATCGCGGGCTTAACATGATTAAACCCGCAATATACTCATTAGTAAGCTTACTGACTTGGCGGCGTGTAACCTTCGATATGCACGTCGTGGCCTTCAAACAGGAACTTCACCATTTCCTGTTCCAGCAGTTTTCGGTCGTCAGGATTCATCATGTTGAGCTTTTTCTCGTTGATGAGCATGGTTTGTTTCGACATCCACTGCGACCACGCTTCTTTAGAGATTTCGTTATAGATCCGCTTACCCAGTTCACCGGGATATAGCTGGAAATCCTGCCCTTCGGCTTCTTGATTCAGAAATGTACAAAAAATCGTTCTACTCATGATTATTCCTCATGTGGTGAGCCTGGTTCAGTTTATTGAAAGTCATAGCTCTCACTTAGCAACAGGCTCTTTTACCAGCTGCTGCAATAAACGTTCCACGGGGGCTGCCAGACCGACAGACGGTGGCTGGGCTAAGTTATACCAGAGTCCAGTTCCTTCATCCATGCAGTGGCTGTGCTGTGTTATATCAAACCAAATTGGCACGATATCTAAATGAAAATGGCTAAAGGTATGGCGAAATGAGGTTAGCTGATGAAGCTTTGGCTGACCTATGCCCAAAGACTCAACGTGCTGACGTAATTCGTCCTCGCTGGCAAACTGTGGGAAGCAGTACAAGCCACCCCATAGCCCAACGTTAGGACGCTGTTCCAGCCAGACCTTATCGCCTATTTGCATCATTAAGAAATAGCCGGTTCGTTCGGGAATAGTCTGCTTCGGTTTCTTACCCGGATACTGACTCCAACTGTTGTTGGCGTAAGCCATGCATCCGCTGCTCAGCGGGCACAGTTCGCATTTTGGTTTGCTGCGCGTGCAAACTATCGCGCCTAAATCCATCATCGCCTGATTAAATTGGCTGACGCCTTTGGCCGGAGTGACTTCTTCACTGATTTGCCACAGACGGTTTTCAACCTCTTTTTTGCCTGGCCAACCGTCAACCGCATAGCAGCGAGCCAATACGCGTTTTACGTTTCCGTCTAAAATAGGGTAATGCTGACCAAGCGATAAAGAGAGGATCGCGCCCGCAGTGGAACGTCCAACGCCGGGCAGCGCGCAGACATCTTCAAAAGAGGTTGGGAATTCACCGCCGTGCTTTTCAACGATGGTTTGTGCGGCTTTATGCAGATTACGCCCACGGGCGTAGTAGCCGAGGCCGGTCCACAGATGCAAAACTTCATCCTGAGGCGCAGCGGCGAGCGCTCGCACATCAGGGAATTTTTCCATAAAGCGCAGAAAATAGGGGATCACGGTCGCAACCTGCGTTTGTTGCAACATGACTTCTGAAAGCCATACTTGATAAGGTGTTTTTGGACTTTGCCACGGCAAAGTTTTGCGTCCGTAGCGGTCGTACCAAGTTAGCACCGACTGCGCGAACTGTTGCGCCAGCATCATAAGCGTGAAGAGTTCCCATTAGGCCGCGCTGGTTAAGAAAGCGAGGCCGATAAAAATAGGCAGCGATTGCAGCACAGAGCCTACCTGCTGTAAACCGGATCTTTCTCAAGCGGGTGCGAATAGGCGATTTCCTGTTATCCGCAGAGAGCTGGTTAACCTAAAAGGGTGATGTGATAACGATGATTAATACGCGTTTTATTCAACGATTAACGCTAATTAATGAAAGTTTCTGACTAGAGCTTGTCAGTAGCTGTTAAAATCAAAACTTGTTAAAACGGGCCAATTTTGCATAATGCGCGCTCACTTTATGTTAAACATCCACATTCAGGCAGATGAAGCACCACTATGAATGACGTTGTATCACCGGAATTTGATGAGAACGGCCGCGTTATGCGCCGTATCCGCAGTTTTGTTCGCCGCCAAGGGCGTCTGACCAAAGGGCAGCAGTTTGCGCTGGATAACTTCTGGCCGGTGATGGGCGTAGATTTTCAGCCACAGCCGCTGGATCTGGTGGCTTTGTTTGGCCGTGAAGCGCCTACCGTGCTTGAAATCGGCTTTGGTATGGGCGCGTCGTTGGTTACCATGGCGCAGCAGCATCCTGAGAAAAACTTCCTCGGCATCGAAGTGCATTCGCCAGGGGTGGGTGCATGTTTGGCCGCAGCTCATGAAGCGGGCATCACTAACTTACGCGTGATGTGCCATGATGCGATTGAAGTACTGGAAGAGATGATCCCGGAGAGTTCGCTGGCAATGGTTCAGCTATTCTTCCCCGATCCATGGCATAAGGCGCGCCATCATAAGCGCCGTATCGTACAAGCTCCGTTTGCACAGCAGATTAAGAGCAAGTTAAAAATCGGCGGCGTTTTCCATATGGCAACTGACTGGGAAAACTACGCTGAGCATATGCTGGAAGTGATGAACAACGCACCGGGTTACAAAAACCTGTCCAGCGATAATACATACGTCCCTCGGCCGGACTCGCGTCCATTAACGAAGTTTGAACTGCGTGGTCAGCGTTTGGGGCATGGCAACTGGGATTTGATGTTTGAGAGGGTAGAATAATGGCTAAAAACCGCAGCCGTCGTTTGCGTAAAAAGATGCATATCGATGAGTTTCAGGAATTGGGTTTCAGCGTAAGCTGGAACTTTGAAGAAGGCACCGGTATCGACATTATCGACACTACCGTTGATAAATTCATCGATGAAGCGATTGAGCCAAACGGTCTGGCATTTGATGGCAGTGGCTATCTGGCATGGGAAGGTCTGATTTGCCTGCAGCAGATCGGTCAGTGCACCGAAGAGCATCAGAAGCTGGTTAAAGACTGGCTAGAAGCACACGGCATGAAAAATGTTGTCGTGAGCGATCTGTTTGATGTTTGGTGGGATTGATTTCCACAGGTATAAAAAAACCCGCTTCGGCGGGTTTTTTATTGTTTTGCGAAGGGTATCCGCACAATTTTATCGTTTTTGACTGCCAAATCGAAGGCTTGTTTGGCAAGTTGCATACCTAAAATCTTTCGTTCACGTACCGTCATTTTTTTGAGTTCTGAAACTGGGGGTCTTGAAAGCATAACCGAGTTCTCCGGGGCCAATATTGTTGCTGAGTTCAAAATTTAACCTATTTTCGCTTCTGCTTACAAGCCTATCGTAGAAATGTTTTAAGCGTAAATTTTCAGCGTTGGCAAAATAGGATTTAGCATTAAATGTTTGATAATGCTGTTCAATAATTTGAGTAAGAATCTCGCCAAGCATCAATAGCTCTCGATAACCAAAGCGCGTTATTTGTGAAACCGGAGAGGCATAAAAATGACCAGATTCGAAGTTATCTTGGCGATCGAATTTGACGTCATAGCTAGGTTCTTGTAATAAAAAACCAACCTCCTCAGATCTAAATATCAAGTAACTGTCATCATCAAGATCTACCAAAGAAAACAAGCAGGTAAACGGTTGATTATGGATGCTGAAATGGCATAGATGCAGGGTGAAGCCCCCCTGTTTTAGCGCTAGAAATTCCATGTAATTTACTCTCTGTCCATAGCGTTAATTTGCGCAATCTAGCCCTGATTATTTTAATCTTCTAGTGAGAACCACAGGTTATGGAATGCTGTTCGCAAAGTTATTTTGTACCCACGTTATCTCTCTGCTACTCCTTTCCGTTCCGGCGCATTTGCTTTATCCTCCCGCCCGTTATGAACGTATTTTGGATGCATTGTGGAGTAGCGTGTGGCGACTAAGCTGAGTAATCAACTGCTGGAAGATATTCTGGCTCAGGTACGCCCTTTGATTGGGCAGGGCAAAGTGGCGGACTATATTCCGGCTTTGGCTGAAGTGCCTGCGAATAAGCTGGGGATCGCCGTGTGTACCGTCGATGGCGAAACCTATCAGGCCGGTGACGCAGACGAGCGCTTTTCTATTCAGTCGATTTCTAAAGTATTGAGCTTGACCGTAGCGCTGAGCCGCTATGCGGAATCGGATATTTGGGCGCGGGTCGGTAAAGAGCCATCTGGTCAGCCGTTTAACTCGCTGTTGCAGCTTGAGCTGGAGCAGGGGAAGCCGCGCAACCCTTTTATTAACGCAGGTGCGCTGGTGGTGTGCGATATGCTCCAGTCGCGTCTGAGCGCACCTAAGCAGCGTATGCTGGAAGTGGTGCGGGCGCTGTCCGGCGAGCCGGATATCGTATATGACGCGCGCGTTGCGCGCTCTGAGTTTGAACATTCAGATCGAAATGCGGCTATTGCGTATCTGATGAAGTCGTTTGGAAATTTTGAAAATGACGTGATTACGGTGCTGCAAACCTACTTCCATTACTGCGCTTTAAGAATGAGTTGTATGGAACTGGCGCGCACTTTTGTCTATCTTGCCAATAACGGGCATTCACCTGCGCTGGATGAGCCTCTCATCAATGAGCGGCAGAACCGCCAGATTAATGCCATGATGGTCACCAGCGGTATGTATGATGGCGCTGGCGAATTTGCCTATCGTGTCGGGATGCCCGGCAAGTCAGGCGTGGGCGGTGGCATTATCGCCGTTGTTCCACATGAAATGAGTATCGCAGTTTGGTGTCCGGAACTGGATGCCTCTGGTAACTCACTGGCGGGAACCGCCGCGCTTGAGCTCTTGGCGCAGCGCATTGGCCGCTCGATTTTTTAGGAGAGAAAGAACGCATGATTCGTAAATTAGGGTTATCTCTACTGATGCTAACCGCGTGGCAGGCACAGGCGGCATGGGAATGTAACGTTAAACCGCAGGATGACATCATCATTAATCCGCAGCAGGTACAGATTGTGGGTGCCAGTGGAAATCTCACCATTGATAAAAATGGCAATATGACCCGCGACGGCAAAGCCGTAGCGCTCAGTGCTAAAGCGAAACAGCAGGCGGTGAACCTGCAATCGGGTATTCGTACTGATTTTCCGTGGATCGATCAGGGGGCTCAGCAGCGTTTGGAGAAAGCCCGTGTTTCTCTGGATAAAGTGATCGTTGAGCAGGTGGGTAGCGACAGCAATATCCGTAACCGCCTGACCGAACTGGATTCTCAGCTCAAAGAACAGATGCAAAAAATTCTAGAAAAGAGCAGCGATGGTTACATCTTCCACCATCAAGCCATTTCTAAAGTTGAGCAGGAAGGCCAGAATTTAGTCAACCAGACCATGGGTGGTGTTCTGCAAGACAGCATCAATGAGATGGGGCTGAAACAGGCTGCGAATGCCACCAAGTCCGATAACCCGTTACAGGCCATCATGGGCAATCTGGGTGGGTTACAGCAGGCGATCCGTACCGAGTGGAGCAAGCAGGATGATGACTTCAAAGCTTTCGGGAAAGACGTTTGTACGCGCATTACTACGCTCGATAACCAGCGTCAGGCGCTGATTAAAGAGCTGCCAAAGGCGTAAGTGAGACAATAGTTTGCCAGCCCAAGCGGCTGGCAAATTTCATCATTTAAGTGAATTCACCACAGGTTTCTGCGGCTTACCCGAAAACAGGTAGCGCAACAGAGGCACGCGGCGATGTATTTCATACAGCGCTAGCGACCCTAACACCACCAGCGTGACGCCAATAATGAATCCAATAAATGGATTCGGATGTGCGGTTTCCATCAGGCTGCCGTAGATAATCGTCAGTGGATGATGCACCAGATAGATAAACAGCGATGCGCCAACAAAGTAGGTCACGCCGCGCGACTCGCGATTTAACAGGCGATGACCCAACGTAAGTACGACTTTAGTCATCGTCAGACCAATGATGAAAATCAGGCAAAACTGCACGCTGAGCTGAAGCGGTGCGAAGACCTGTGTGTTTTCATTCAATAGATATAATCCCACCGACGCCGCCGCAATCAGACCGTCGCTGAATGACACCCGCGTAATATTTTCTTTATGTTTTATGTGCACGAATGCCACGGCACCGAGCAAATAAAACGGGAAATACATCAACGTATTCACCACTAAAAAGTTAAATAACGCCGAGCCGGTAATCTCAGGCATGAAGGTCGCGCAAAGCTTGTGTAGAACGGCAAAAACCACGCCTAATGCGATGAAAATTGGCAATAACATGTGGGTTGGTACTTTGCTCCAAAGCCCGCGATTCACGATAGCGTTGAGCAGCGGCGCGCTGATGACGGTAAGCAAACTTAGCGTGAGTAAAAACCAAAGGTGTGAAACCAGATACCACACGCAAATATTGGCTTTTTGCCACACATTGGCCTGATCCCAATCGCCGATCCCCGAAGTGTGATGCAGGATATACCAGAACTGGGGCAGCGTGATCAGCACCATCGCGGCTGCCATGGGGATCAATAATCGCGTTAGGCGAACGTTCAGCCATTTTTTTAGCGGGTATCGCTGATACAGCATGCAGGAAAAATAGCCTGAAATAACAAAGAAGACCTGCATACGGAAGGCGTGGATGAAATCATTAAATAAGCTGAGAGTCAGGCTTTCTGGCGTGCTATTCACCACCCAATGGTGGGCTGAATAGACCAGCGAAACATGAAAAGGTATCCCCAACAGCATGAGCGTAGCGCGGATATAGTCTAGATAGTGTTCTCGTTGGATAGTTTTAGCCAATGCGTTATACCTAAAAATCCTGTCAGATAAGCCATAAAGTGGCGTAACTCTAGGGAGATAATGCCTATCCGGCAAGTGTTCGCATGCATTTTTGGATTAATCCGTGCTTAAGTAAGACTTCATACTAACGGCTGATACCCTCATCTTCAGCTTCCGATAAAGCGTCAGTTTCCGGCATTTCTAAGTTCGTTATCACCTGCACCACATCGCTAATGCCACCAATCTTTATTTCACTGGTGCGATTCATTTTGCTTTTATCTATCAGCAATAAAGATTGTAGTGCACGCTTAAGCAGCAGCGATTTGAATTCAGCGTTATAGCTGTTGGAATCCCATAAAATACCTTCTCTATCAATGCCTTCACACGAGAAGATAAAGAGATCGATTTCGAGTTCTTTGAGCTGGGAAAGGATGGCTGGATTAACATAGCACGCATATTTACGCTGTAGCAGGCCGCCGGAGCTGATGAGCTGGATATGCTCTCGTTTCGATAGCTCTTGGCAAATGCGCACGCTGTTAGTAAACACGGTGATATCAATATCAGGTAATTGTTTCGCCAAATACCAGCAGGTTGAGCTGGCATCAAGGGCAATCGTCATTCCCGCATCGATCCATGGAAGCGTTTGGCGCGCGATGTCGGCTTTGCTGGTGAAGTGGCTTTTCAAGCGAGCGCTGAAGGGATCGCCGTTGTCTTGCGTATCGCGCTTGATGCTTTTGGCGCGGCCGTGTTGGCGGATGATCTTACCTTGCGCCTGTAACGTATTAAGATCGCGTCGGATCGTCTCTTTGCTAACGTGCAGCAGGTCGGCAAGATCTTCAGTGGTCAGGGTTTCATGCTGTCGGATGAGTTGTACGATGGCCTGATGGCGATCTGTTTTCACGATGGCTCTCCTCTCACGAAAAACCATGCGCCGAGTTCTGGTCTAATAGCTGGCGCATGGTTAAATCCAGAGCAAGAGATTAAGGCGTCACCCCTTTTTTTAACAGTATATTCCCGTATTTAGCCGTCTCGCCTGTGATGACGATCGCAAAGGCCTTTTGGGCTCGTTCGTAAAAGGCAAAGCGATCGATACGAGTGACCGACAGATCGCGGCGATCGGGGCTCGATAATGCCTGCAAATAGCGCTGCTCCACGCTGGCATCCAGCGTATCGCCCTCAACCGCAGCCATCATGACCAACGGCGGGGCGTAGCTATCGAGTTCAAACAGCGGGATGATGGCGGCCAGTAAATCGCTGACGCGCAGCCCATCGGCTCGAATGACTTTCGGCCCCATACTATGAGCGGGAAAATGCGCATCGGAGAAAATGATTTCATCGCCGTGTCCCATTTCTGCCAAGGTCTTGAGCAATTGAGGTGAGATCAGCGGAGAGATATTTTTCAGCATTTTATACTCCTTCCTTAAGCAGATTATTTTCGTGGGCAAGAGATTGATAGATCTCGCTTTGCTCGCCGGGATAATAAGATTGATAGCGATAATTCACCTGCTGGCGAGCCTGTTCTGGCGAATCGTAGTAACCCACTCCGCTCCAAGCGAACATCGCAGCGCCTAGCACGGTGGTTTCTGCATCGTGCAGCACTTTGATCGGCAGGTTTAGAACATCGGCTTTAATTTGATTCCACAGCATGTTTCGGCTGCCGCCGCCAACCAGCAGCAATTCCTTAGAGGCAAATCCACCAAAGTTTTCCAGCACCGAGAGATTTTGCTGTAGTTGCCAAGAAAGTCCTTCGAGAGCGGAGCGATAGAAATGCCCACGCTCGGTGTGCAAACGCATACCGCGCCAACCCGCCTGAGCGTGGTTATCAAGCAGTTGGCAGTTCATGCGCAGGCCTTCCGCGCCGGGACGAATTACGCCAGCTTCGGTAATCATTTGGGCGTAGGCATCGGGGATTTTTTCGTTAGGCCAATAGAGCTGGCGCACTCTTTCCAACACGCCGGACGCGAGCCACTGAAGACCGGGATTGAACAGGCCTTGGCAGCTATCAAGTTCGCAGGTCGAACCGGCAAAACGCGGCAGCAGCGACGTATTTACCTGCGGTGTGCGAACCATCAGAATTTCCCAGGTACCGGATGACAACACGGGCTGATCGAGTTCGGCACCGGAGCCAAACAGGGCGAACTGGGTATCATGACCGGCGGAAATCACCGGAGTGCCTACGGGAATGCCAAGACGCGCGGCCATTTTCGGTAATAAATTGCCAACATGCTCCCCTGCGGCGACCATGCGCGGGAAGAGCGAAGAGGGAAGGCCTGTACGTTGTAAAATAGTCTGGCTAAAGGTTTCTTGGCGCACGTCGAGTAGCTGGCTGGTGCCCGCCATGGTGCGATCGGTGGTGAATTCGCCGGTCAGTCGGTGGTTAATCAGCGACGAAATAAACAGCCATGCGTGAGCTTGTTCTAATAATTCAGGCCGATTTTCTTTTATCCAGATCAGCTTATACAAAGTATTAAAGCTAAATTGACCGATACCGGAAATGGTTTGTAGTTCGCCGGGCGTAATATAGCGATCGATTTTCTCCATAATCGCCGCCGTTCGCGGACACTTCCAGCTAATCACCGGATAGAGTAATTCGCCGTTTTTATCGACCAGCGCACCGTCAACGCCAAAGGTGGTCACGCTCAGCGCATGAATGTGGTAGCCGTTTAGCTGTGGCATGAGCTGCTGACAGCAATCGGCAAAGCGCTGCAAAATGTCATCTAATGACCAGATATGCCATTGGTCATTTTCTGCGGCGGGCTGGCTCGCATTGGCGGTGGACGCCTTAGCGACCACAATGCCTTTGGCGTCTATCGCCATAGCGCGAATATTGGTGGCACCGCAGTCTAAAATGATCACCACATCATGGTTCATGGTGGCTCCTAGTGAATAAATATAAACAGGTTTACCCCACCCCAACCCTCCCCTTGTCAGGGGAGGGAGCCGTTCAGTGACGCAAGCCGAACTCGGTGTGTTCCTCCCCCAGCGAGGGGAGAGGCCGGAAGGGGGTAAATTCCCTGCTGTTCAGTGACATAAACCGAGCTCGGTATGCTCCTCCCCTTGTGAAAGGGGAGGCTGGGAGGGGGTCACTCCGCGCATTATTTTTTATACAAAGGCCCGTAGTTTTGGCAGGCACGATAATCCTGTCCTTCGGTATCCATGCCGTGCGCGGCCCATGACGATGGACGGTAGATTTCGCCGTCTTCCACGTTATGCATACACACTGGAATACGCAGCATCGATGCCAGCGTAATCAAATCTGCACCTACGTGACCAATGGTCAGCACGCCGTGGTTAGCACCCCAGTTCGCCATCACAGAGTACACATCGGTAAAGGGTCCTTTGCCGGTTAAGCGTGGGGCAAACCATGTGGTTGGCCATGTTTCGTTGGTACGCTTATCTAACGTGTCATGCACGTCTTTAGGCAACTCAACGCTCCAACCCTCCGCGATCTGCAATACTGGCCCAATACCTTTGATGATATTGACGCGGGACATGGTGAAAGGAACGCCGCCGCGGGTTAGGAAACGAGATGAATAGCCGCCGCCACGGAAATATTCGTGGATCGCAGGGCACCATTCTGTTGCTTGCAGGCAGGCATCCGCTTCTTTCTGGCTGATTTGCCAATGCGGTTTCATGGTTGGATTACCCTGCGCGTCAAGCTGACGGCATGAGCCATCCAGCGCCGCAGAGCCGGAGTTAATCAGATGGATGATACCGTCTTTGGCATGGCCGGTGAGCTCGCTTCCGGTTACACGTTTTACCGCTTCAGGTGACCAGTAGGTACGAACGTCAGCAAACACCTGCGCTGTGCCGGTGAGCATGTGGCCGAACAGCATCGCAACGCCGTTGAGGCTATCGTTTTCAGTGGCTACCACAAACGGTTTACGCACGCCGTTCCAGTCGAACGAGCTATTGAGCAACGCTTCTGCGGTATCGCCATTAGGGTATTGATCGGTCCAGTGACGCTGGCCTTGGAAGCCCGCTGCAATCGCGTTATAGCCTAGTGATTCCTCGACGAATCCTTGCTGAGCCAGTTTTTCGTTACCCTGCATCATGTCGCGAATGCACATAGCCATCAGCAAGCTTTCGCGTAATACCGCTCGGCTGCTTTCTGGCGAACGACGATATTGGTCGGCGTTAAGATCTGGCCCAAAGCGGAAATTGTTATCCGCCCACGAAAGCGCGAGTTCAAGCTCTTCGGCATCGTAAATCTTCTGATCGATACGGCGGCGTAGTTCGGTCATATCCACCGACTGCACTTTCATACCGAGCCAAGATTCAAAGAAGTTATGATCAACGATGGAGCCTGCAATCCCCATTGAGACGCCGCCCAGCGACATATAACTTTTGCCTTTCATGCTAGCGACAGCTAAACCAGCGCGCGCGAAGCGTAGGAGTTTTTCCTCTACGTCGGCTGGAATGCTGTCATCGCCACCGTCTTGCACATCGTGGCCATAAATAGAAAACGCAGGGATGCCCTTTTGACTGTGTGCCGCCAGCGCGGCTGCCAGATACACCGCGCCAGGGCGTTCGGTGCCGTTAAAGCCCCAGATGGCTTTTGGGCGCATTGGATCCATGTCGATGGTTTCGCTGCCGTAGCACCAGCAAGGGGTGACGGTGATGGTTAATCCCACATTCAGGCGGCTGAATTTATCTTCACAGGCAGCAGACTCCGCCATGCCAGCAATACAGCCATCGGCAATCACGCACTCTACTGCAGCGCCACAGGCGTGATGCAGCTGCTCGCTTAATAGCTGCGCGGTGGCTTTCGCCATATTCATGGTTTGTTCTTCAAGCGACTCGCGTACACCCATGCGGCGGCCATCAATGACTGGGCGGATACCAATTTTGGGCAGGTTTTGTAGGGTCTGGTGTTGGCTATTCATTCTTATTTTCCTCACGTTAATCGGTAGGTTGTCTTTATTAAGGTTGAATTGCATTAAGGTTGAATGGCTTAAGCCGTTGCGCGCGGCATGATGTTTGATCTGAACTTGGCAAAGATGAAAATGATGGCGAAGCACAGCGCCGGGATCAGTTCTGCGGTTGGAATGTTGCCCGCCGCATCGCTAACAAATCCCATGACCGGTGTGACGATGCCGCCGCCGATAATGGTCATAACAATAATGGATGAACCGTATTTGGTGTCTTGGTCTAATCCCTTAATCCCTAAGGAGAAAATGGTCGGATATTGGATAGACATAAACATGCTGCACAGCGTTAGCGCGATAAGGCCAACGTGGCCGCCGGCCGCTGCGGAAATGATGCATAACAGCATGGAAATAAAGGCATAGATGGCTAAAACCTTGTGCGGTGCATAGTGACGGATAAGCCACGTTCCGCTAAAACGCCCGATGAAGAAGCACACCATGGTGGCAGTGAGATAATTGGCGGCAAATCCTGGCGTTGTGCCTGGAAGCTCCTCAATGGCGTAACGGATCAGATAGCTCCAGCAGGCGGTTTGAGCACCGACATAGCAGAACTGCGCTAATACGGCCCAGCGCCAATGCCGGATACGTAGCAGACGTGATACCGAAGCCAGCAGGGAACCGCCTTTGTCACCGCTATGCGCATCACTTTGAATGGTTGGGAATTTAGTGAAGGCAATCAGCAAGGCGACAAACAGTACAATGGCCACGATCATCATGTAGGGCGACTGAACGGCCAGCACCAAGCTGTGGTTGTAGGCCGCTAACTGCTCGGGTGCCATTTGGCTTAACACTTCGGCTGGCTGATGAGGAACATGAGATAAAATCAGCCCCTGACCAAAGACGACGGCAATAATGGCACCAAATGAATTAAAGGTTTGAGCTAGATTAATTCTGAAATGTCCTGATTCCTCTGGCCCTAATACGGTAACAAAAGGATTAGCCGCCGTTTCCAAACAGCCAAGTCCCGCGGCTATGATAAATAAGCCAATAAGAAATAAGGTATAATTCATTCCCTCGGCGGCAGGCCAAAAGAGTGCAGCGCCAATGGCATAAAATAATAATCCAGTAATAATCCCTGCCTTATAACTAAGTTTTTTCATTAATATTCCGGCAGGAATAGGAATTAAAAAGTAACCAAAATAAAAAGCTGACTGTATAAGCCCAGCTTGAAAGTTAGTTAAGGTAAATGCCAGCTGGAACTGAGGCAATAAAATATCATTTAGGTTGTTAGCGACAGCCCATAAAAAGAAAAGTGAACATAATAATGCAAATGGAATTAAATAATTCCCTTTGCGCTCATGACTGGCAACGCGGTAGTTTTCTGACTGGATTGAAACGTTTCCCATAGCGCCCTCGTTAGGTCATACAGAGATATTGTGTATACCCTTCATACTTGAAGCTGCTTCGCGTTGGCTAGGCTTGGCCACCTGAATCACTGGCTAAAGTCAGCTCATCGGGATTGACTCTCTTGCCGCCTGGATGCAACTCCAATTATTTTTGGCATAAATCTGTTCTTCTTCCGCAGCAACACGTTCAGGCACTCTCCGTTCAATCGGAGGCGGGGTGCAATCATGCCGTTTATGCGGTAAGTGAAGCTATTCTTAAAACAAAAAAGCACTAAAAGTATGAGTTCAGTCACATTCAATATTATTGGGGGTGGAAATGTGAAGGTAGTCACTTTAATAAATCAAAAAACATGCCCGTTTTAATCAAATAAGACATAAAAAACACAAATAGAATGCCCGATTATTTTGTTTTTAATTTAAACGGTCAGTTCTCTGTTTATTTTTATAGATTTGCCCGTTTTTATTTAATGAAAATTAAACGGACATTTTTGTTTTTCTATTTGTGGGCTTTTTATATGGCGGTGATGTAATTCTATTGAGCTGTGTCACATATTTTAATCAGGTTTTTTATTGTTGTTCTCTACAGGATAAATATGACAGTTACCAACACCGTTATTTTTAAATGACTGATTCCATCAATAATCAGAGAGGCAACAAATGGAAAGAGACTCATTGGCTCGTGAAATAATTCATACCTGCTTGGAAATGACACGTCTGGGCCTAAATCAGGGGACTGCGGGTAATGTCAGCGTGCGCTACCGTGATGGAATGCTGATTACCCCAACGGGCATCCCTTATGAGAATTTGACCGAGTCACATATTGTTTATATCGATCAGCATGGGAAACATGAGGAGGGGAAAGTGCCTTCGAGTGAATGGCGCTTCCATCAGATTGCGTATCAAACGCGTCCAGAAGCCAACGCGGTGGTGCACAACCATGCCGTGAATTGCACGGCGGTTTCTATTCTGAATCGCCCAATTCCAGCCATTCATTACATGATTGCCGCCGCCGGTGGCAGCACCATTCCCTGCGCGCCTTATGCGACGTTTGGCACCAAACAACTCTCTGAGCATGTCGCCGTTGCGCTGAAAAATCGTAAAGCCACGCTGTTACAGCATCACGGCATGATTGCCTGCGAAGCCAATTTACAAAAGGCGTTGTGGCTGGCCCACGAGGTTGAAGTTTTGGCCGAGCTTTATTTAGCAACGCTGCCAATCGTTGATCCGGTACCGGTATTGTCTGATGAAGAAATCGCCATTGTGTTGGAGAAATTCAAGACTTACGGCCTGCGAGTGGAAGAGTAGCGCGGCGACAATATTTCTCACTAAAGGGTTTTCGTTATGACAAATCGAATGATTTTGAATGAAACATCGTTTTTTGGTCGTGGCGCGGTGAATGAATTAGTGCCAGAGGTTTTGCGCCGTGGTTATGGCAAAGCGCTGATCGTAACCGATGCTCAGTTGGTTGCCTGTGGCGTGGTGGACAAGGTGACCACTAAACTTGATGCTGCCGGATTGGAATATCAGATTTTTGATCGCGTGGTGCCTAATCCCACTATTGCCGTTGTGCAGCGTGGGCTGGCAACGTTTAACGAGAGTGGCGCTGATTATCTGATCGCCATTGGTGGCGGTTCACCGCAGGATACCTGCAAAGCGATTGGGATCATCAGCGCGAATCCTGAGTTTGAGGATGTGCGCAGTTTGGAAGGCGTCGCGCCAACTCATAGCCCAAGCGTGCCAATTTTGGCCATTCCAACCACGGCAGGAACGGCGGCTGAAGTGACCATTAACTACGTGATCACCGATGAGGAGAATCGCCGGAAGTTTGTTTGTGTCGATCCTCATGACATCCCGCTGGTGGCCTTTATCGACGCCGATATGATGGACGGCATGCCCGCCAATTTGAAAGCCGCTACGGGTGTGGATGCGCTTACCCACGCGATTGAGGGATTTATCACGCGCGGCGCATGGGAGCTTACCGATACGCTGCATTTGAAAGCGATTGAAATCATCGCTCGGTCGCTGCGCAGCTCGGTTGCCGGTCTGCCTGAGGCCGTTGAAGATATGGCGCTGGGGCAATATGTGGCGGGGATGGGGTTCTCTAACGTGGGATTAGGCTTGGTGCACGGTATGGCCCATCCGCTAGGCGCGTTTTATAACACGCCACACGGCGTCGCCAACGCGATTTTGCTGCCTCATGTCATGCGTTATAACGCCGCATATACCGGTGAAAAATACCGTCAGATTGCGCAGGCGATGGGGGCTGATGTAGCACATGCTTCGCTGGAACAAGCGCGAGAAGCGGCAATTCAAGCGGTAGAAGCACTGAATCGTGACGTGGGGATTCCCGCTTCGCTAAAAGAAGTTGGCGTGCGTGAGGAAGATATCGCTGAGCTGGCGCAGGCTGCGTTTGACGATGTTTGTACTGGAGGTAATCCCCGCGAGGCGAAAATCGCAGAGATCGAGGCACTGTATTGGGCGGCTATGTGAAGGTTTGTATGCTGAGGTAAGTGAAGGCTTAAGTGAAGTGTTTCGCATGTCAAAGAGGCGATGAGCTTTCATGAAGCAAAGAAACTGATTTTCGAAAAGGATATGCCTTTGTGCCGAAAGCTCTGAGGGTGGTTTGTCTAAGCATTGGCAGGGCGAGCCACGCAGACAGGACGTCTGCGTGGAGTTTGGGGCGCCCGGGATGGGCGATACCAAACCGGAGCGAAAATGCCATCTCGGATAAAAGCGCGCGAGTTAAGAGGCCGCGCGCTGGCGGCCTCTTATCGGACGCCTACACCAAGGATTTCATGGTTATATTGCTTCTAATAGGCGGACGAAACCTTTCACCTATATTTCAAATATATAAAAAATTAAGCCTCTCGCTTAAACATCCCCGCGATTTGGAAACAGCTGAAAGAGCTAAACAGCATTTCAATCCCAACGATAGTGGTGACCAGCGTGACTGACATGGCTGGGCCGGCGGTAATAAACATGGCGGCAATCGCTAAGTCTAAAATCCCAATGATGATTTGTAGCCATCCTCCGCTTACACCACGCAGTTTAAAACCGGCACTTAAACGAATAATACCGCCGAGGGCAAAGAGGGTCGCTAAGATCACCGACATGGTGAAAATCCCTACCATCGGGTTGGTGATAAATACGTAGCCCATAATGATGTATGCGACACCCATCAGAATGCCCGCCACCATCGGCCAGAAATTACGTGTGCGGTTGGCAATCATCCCGATAATCAAACCCAAACCGCTGAGCACAAACAGCGTGCCGACAATGGCGCTTAATGCTGCGCCGGAAGCAAAGGGGTTAATCAGGCAGAAAATCCCGCCCAAGAGCAGCAGAAAGGAGATGACTAACAGCAAGGTACGCTGTTTTTTGAGAAAGTTTCCATCTAGACCGAGCAAACTTTTACGATCGATATTTAACATGATGACACTCCATTTTCGAGGTTGCGTTCGGTAGTTAAATCTCTGGCTTATTATAGTCATACGACAAGTGTGCTATGGGCGCAAAGAATGTCGGAAATCGGTCTAATTAAAGATGGAAAGCAATGCTGCCAGTGATGGGGAATGTAAAAAGAAAAAAGCCACCGCAGGCGGTGGCTTAGTGCAGGTGTTACTTCAAAACTCGGTTTATACGTGGGCTAGTTGGTTGTGCTCTTCACGGTGTCCTGGCATGCGGATGGTTGCAGACAGCACCAGTGAAATCACCAACAGAGTCATAATCACTGAGAAAGTCACGATGAAGCCGCCGAACATTGACGCGATGATGGAGCCAATGATGCTGCCGATACCGAAGCCCAGATACAGCAGGCCGTAGTTTTTAGTCAGGTTGTTTAAGCCAAAGAAGTCACTGACCAGCGATGGATATACGGTAATAGTGCCGCCGAAGCTGAATGCGATACAGGCAACGGAAGCAAAGAACAGACCTTCATTCAGAGGAACGAATAGCAGTGTGCCCATACCGATGAGAGAAATGACCTGAGCCAGAGAGATAACGCGAATACGTGCCATTTTGTCAGACAGGATACCCAGTACCAAGCGGCCACTCAGGTTAGCAATAGCAATCACGGTCACGGCGCTGGCGGCGGTCATGGCAGGCAGATGAACCATGCCTTCACCGATATCTTTCGCCACACCAATCACATACAGGCCACTCATGCAGGCGGTTAGGAACATTAGCGCTAGCATCCAGTATTGTGGCTGACGCACAGCTTCTGCCAGTGTGAAATCCTGCGCGGTGCTTTCACCTTGCGCATTCGATGCAGCAGCTTCTTGTTTTGGCGCATCTTTCATCAGCATTGCCCCAGCCATCACCATCACCATGGCTAAGCCACCCCAAATCATGAAGGTGTTTTCCAAGCCGTAGGCGGCCAGCAGGCTAGTATCGATATATTTGAAACCAAGACTACCTAAACCGTAGGCGCCAATAGCGCAGGCTGAAATCATGCCTTTACGCTCTGGGAACCATTTCACGCAGTTAGAAAGCGTCATCAGGTAACCGGCACCATCGGCAAGGCCGACTAAAATACCGGCGCTGAGATACAACATAATCAGGTTGTTAGAGTGTGCGGTTAAGAAGAAGCCCAGTGCTAATACAGCACCTGCGGCGATAGTAACGTTGCGAACGCCGAAACGGTCCTGCAATTTACCCGCGACGGAAGAAGCCACCGCAAGTGCGAGGCTCAGCAGACCGAAGGAAAAGGCCACGCGGCTGATAGGTTCATCTAATTTTTCAGACAGAGGGCCGTTGAACAGGCTCCAAGTATAAACGGAACCCAGAGCGAACTGAGTAATGATGGTGCCAACCAGCGTTAGCCAGCGGGTGCGATTGTAATTTTGCATGCCAGTCATATTCATGATGCTGCTCCAGATAAATATTTATTAACTGTGAGTATGTTAAGGCTATCTATAGGGCAGCGATCCATTCTGGGAATGAATAGCCTGAGTGCAGGAATGAAATGCATTAAAGCAGGAATGAATGAACGAAAAACGGGGTAAAAGAGGGCAATTTAGAGTGATCCACAATTGATGTGGATCACAATTTTCTCATATTAATTCACTGGGAGGGCCGTTTTAGAGCGGCGTTTCCACCAAAACTCCCGTGGAAAGGCAGAAGCATCCACTGATTATGTTAACGGGAATATTGACGGATTCACCGGCGATGAGCAGATGCGTCTCTGCGCCAACGGTAAATTCAAACTCTCCGCTAACCACGCGCGTGGTATTACCTTGCATCTGCTTGCGTAGCTGGCTAAAAGCACCAGACTCAAACGTTAACTCAGCGGCAGGTTTGCCGTTGCTGATAACTCCGCTACGGCGGGTGATGCCCACGCCATATTCTTCAGCCGAAGTCTGTGCTTTGAATGTCTCCATGAAACCTATCCTTATTGTTGCGGTTTTTTGTTTCTATGTGAGTTGCTAAAAAAAGCAGGGCACAGCCTAACACTCTGGAGGAAAACAAGCATCAACGCTGGGGGAATTCGCGGTAATAAAGCGGATTCGGCGTGAATTTAATCAGATAATTCTCGCTAGGCGTATCACCGCTTGAAGCAGTGAAAATGCAGGCATACACTAGCGCGTCGATCGATTCCGAGATCGTCAGTCCCTGTCTGATTTTGACGAAAGCCGTTTTTAACGAACATTGTTTTAGTGAACATTGTTTTTAATGAATACCGTTTCTAAAAGTTCTGCCGCAGGTTTTTCTCCATCCGTCACAAAACACCTTAATTATGATTGTTAGACCCCAACAACATTGGTTTCGCCGCCTATTTGTGTGGCATGGCTCCGTGTTACCTAAAATTCTCTTCCGCTTAAGTTTAAATTTTGGTTTTGCCTGCATCGCTGTGGTTTGTTATCTGTGGCATGAAATGTTGGATGTGAATCTGACGTTGGCTCCGTTCAGCCTGCTGGGCGTCGCCATTGCGATCTTTCTTGGGTTTCGCAATAACGCCAGCTATGCGCGTTTTACCGAGGCGCGCCTGCTGTGGGGTAATTTGCTGATCACCGAGCGCTCGCTGCTGCGGGAAGTGAAAAGCCTAATGCCGGATCCGGCAGAACAGGCGCGCTATTTCACTTCGTTGTTGATTGCGTTCACCTACTGCTTGAAGCATCAGCTGCGTAAAACTGATATGCGTATTGATGTAGACCGGCTGCTGGCGCCATCGGAGCGTAATTCGGTGCTCAATAGTCACTCTCCTTGTAATACGCTGTTGTTGAAAATGGGGATGTGGTTAGGTGAACAGCGCCGATTGGGGAGGATTAGCGACATCAGTTTTCATTCGATAGACAGCAACTTGAATCATCTTTCTTCTATTCTTGGCGGCTGCGAACGTATCTCCAATACGCCGATCCCGTTTGCCTATAGCCTGATTGTGCATCGCACTGTGTATCTGTTCTGCGCGTTGCTGCCGTTTGCCTTGGTGTCGGATTTACACTATCTCACGCCGCTGGTGTCGGTATTTATTTCCTATACCTTTATCTCGTTGGATTCACTGGCTGAAGAACTGGAAGATCCCTTTGGCATGGCGCCAAACGATCTGCCGCTTAATGCGATTTCTGCCACGATAGAGATTAATCTGCGGGAAATGATTGAAGACGATGAGAAACCGATTCCGATGAAGCCGGATCATCATTGTTTGTTGAGTTGAGTTGAGTTGAGTTGAGTTTACCCCCTCCCATCCTCCCCCTTCTCAGGGGGAGGAGCCGATCGAGCGCTTGAATAATATCGAGAACAGGTCTGCTCCCTCCCCTGCGAGGGGGAGGGCTGGGGTGGGGGCATTTATTGAGAGGGGATCAAACCGGCGATCGATTCTGCCCCACGGCAAAGATGTCGTAGAACGACAGTTCAGATTTTCGCTGCATGATGGCGCGTAGCTTCTGTTTGCGTGATTCATCTACCTGAGATGATTGCAGAATACTGTCGACCAGCGCATCCGGCACCATTCGCGTGTTATACCATTCGCCGTTGAAGCATACGCGCAGATCCAGAACGTCGATATCGTCGTAGTGGTAGCGTGGATTGACGTCAAAAAAGAAGAACAGGTTCAACCCCACAAACAGCAGCGTCATTACCCATGTCACGTCTGCCAGCGTTTCTGACTGCAACATCACCGCCAGCGTCGCCGCATAGGCCAGATACATACCCACGAATAGCCCAGGATGTTTTTTAATAAAGCTGATGCTAAAGCGCGGGCGATTATCGCGATGCTCGGCTTTATTCACCCTGTCGATTTCTTCTTTAAGGATGCGTTCAATTTCGCTCATGGTCGGTCACCTGTATTGATGTTACAGCTTGATAACATAATTCTATCATTTTTGTGTGGTTAATGGCGCTCAATGTGACTTCAGCCCAGCGGCCGTCATCAATAAACGGAATAGCAGTGAGACACCGCCCAGCGCCAACACGCTTCCAGCCCAGATAGCCGCTAGCCACAGCATGCGTTTCCATAAGGGAGAACGAGTTGTGTGTGCTTCAATCGTTGTCATTTTTTACCTCGTTTACTCAGTGATAGCCTTCGTCGGCGCTGATTTTTCCGCGAAAAACGTAATAGCTCCAGAAGGTGTAAACCAAAATAATTGGGATGATGAACAAGGCGCCAACCAACATAAATCCGAGGCTTTGCGGCGGTGCCGCTGCCTGCCAGATGTCGATAGAAGGCGGAATGATATGCGGCCAGATGCTGATCCCCAGCCCGCTGAAACCGAGGAAAACCAGCAATAGGGTCATCACAAACGGCAAGTAGTGATCGCCGTAGCGTGTTCCGCGCCAAATCACTCCGGCGCACACGAGCGTCAGCACGGGAACCGGTAAAAGGAACACGATGTTTGGCCAGCTAAACCAACGCTCGGCAATGTCGCCGTGCGCCAGCGGAGTCCAAATGCTGATGATGGCAATAATAATCAGCAGAGCCAGCAGTAAAGGGCGCGTAATGCGATACATTTTATTTTGCAGATGATGGCTGGTTTTCATGATGAGCCACGTGCTGCCCAGCAGCGCATAGGCGCACATCAGGCCGATACCGCAGAACAGGTTAAACGGGGTAAGCCAATCAAATGCACCCCCGACAAAGGTTCGCTCTGACACGGGAAAACCGTTAATCACGGCGCCGACTACGATACCTTGCATAAACGTGGCGCAGCCTGAGCCAACGATAAAAGCCTTGTCCCAGAACCCGCGATGATTAGGCAGCGCTTTGAAGCGAAACTCAAAGGCAACGCCGCGGAAAATCAGCGCGATCAGCATCAGCGTGAGAGGAATCGATAACGCATCAACAATCACCGCGTAGGCTAGAGGAAAGGCGCCAAACAGCGCCGCGCCGCCGAGCACTAGCCACGTTTCGTTGCCGTCCCACACGGGGGCGACGGTGTTGACCATCATGTCGCGCTCTTGCATATCACGGGTGACGGGCAGCAACATGCCAATGCCTAAATCGAAGCCATCCATCACGATATACATCAGGGTGGCGAAAATAATGATGGCGAACCAAATGAGCGGCAGATCGATACCCATTAGTGAGTCTCCTGCTGATGAGAGGGCTTAGCGGCAATGCGTCCGGCGGCGGTAGGTAACGCTTTGCTATGGGCTTCTGGAATAATCGGTTCAGGGCCTTTACGGATCAGCCGCATCATGTAGGCATAACCCACGCCAAAGACCGCGCCGTAGACCACGAAGAACGTCAGCAAACTGATGCTCATATGCAGATCGCCATGGGCAGATACCGCATCTTTAGTGCGCATCAGGCCATGTACAATCCACGGCTGGCGGCCGACTTCGGTGGTTATCCAACCGGCTAAAATGGCGATGAGTCCCGAAGGTCCCATCCAGAATACGAAATGCAGGAAAGGGCGCGATGTGTACAAACGCTGCCGATAACGCAGCCATAAACCGATAGCCCCCAGCAAAATCATCAACATGCCAAGGCCAGCCATAATACGAAATGACCAGAACACCAGCGGCGAATTTGGACGATCCTCTTTGGTAAATTCGGTTAATGCAGGTACTTGCTTATCAAGACTGTGCGTCAGGATCAGGCTGCCAAGATAGGGCACTTCCACTTTAAAGCGCGTTTCTTCGCGCTCCATGTCGGGCAGCCCGAATAGAATCAGCGGCGTTGCTTCGCCGGGTTTGTTCTCCCAGTGACCTTCGATCGCGGCGATTTTTGCAGGCTGATATTTAAGCGTATTAAGGCCATGCATGTCGCCAATAAAAGCCTGAAGCGGGGCGACGATCAGCGCCATCCAAAGTGCCATTGAAAGCATTTTGCGTGTGGCAGGTGTGTCGTTTCCACGCAGTAGATGCCACGCTGCAGAAGCTCCGACAAAGAAAGCGCTGCTCAGGAAAGCGGCGGTGGTCATATGCAGCAGACGATACGGGAACGAAGGGTTGAAGATCACCGCCAGCCAATCAACCGGAACCACCTGACCGTTCACGATTTCATAGCCCTGTGGGGTGTGCATCCAACTGTTGGATGCCAAGATCCAGAACGTCGACATCAGAGTGCCGAGCGCCACCATGCAGGTGGCAAAAAAGTGCAGCTCTTTGCCCACTTTGTTCCAGCCAAACAGCATGACGCCAAGAAATCCGGCTTCAAGGAAAAACGCGGTGAGCACTTCATAGGTGAGCAACGGGCCGGTAATGCTGCCCGCAAATTGGGAAAATCCGCTCCAGTTGGTACCAAACTGATAAGCCATGACTAAGCCGGAAACTACGCCCATGCCGAAATTGACGGCGAACACTTTTGCCCAAAAGTGATAGAGCGTGCGGTAATCCGGGTTACGCGTTTTGAGCCATAAACCTTCCAGCACCGCCAAAAAGCTGGCTAGCCCGATGGTGATGGCAGGGAAAATGATGTGAAAGGATACCGTAAAAGCAAACTGGATCCTGGCGAGATGGAATGCGTCTAATCCGAACATGGACAGCCTCGTACTGACATAAAGTTCTGCGCGGTAAATTGCAGGCGTGAGAAACGGAGTGCCGGAGCGATCAGGGCCGGAACGATGAAAGGGATCTTACGGGCTGTAAAATAGATATGACAGAAACAGAAATGTTGTTTTAATGTATAACAGTTTGATTTGGATCATGGCGACGGCACCCTATCGGAGAGCGCAGTGGCAAAATATGAAGACTTGGTAAAACGCATTCGCGGGCAGATCACCGCTGAAATTTGGCAAGTTGGCGATAAGCTGCCGTCGCTGCGTGAGCAGGTTTTGCACTCTGGTTTGAGCCTGATGACGGTGATGCACGCCTACCAAATTTTAGAGAGCCAAGGGTGGATCGTTTCCCGTCCGCAGTCGGGTTATTACGTTGCGCCTCAGGCGAAGTTTTTAGTCCCGTCGCCTACGCATGAACCCGTGCAGCGTGCCGAAGAAGTCGGCATCAACGCGTTTATTTTTGATGTTTTGCAAGCCAGCCGCGATCCGGCCATTGTGCCGTTTGGCTCTGCGTATCCCGATCCAACGCTGTTTCCTCGCCAACAAATTAGTAAATCGCTGACTACGGTGGCGCGGGCGATGACGACGCTAAGCGCCACGGATAATTTGCCGCCGGGCAATGAGGATCTGCGTAAGATCCTTGCGAAACGCTATGCCATGCAGGGCATTCGTATCGATCCTGAGGAGATCGTCATTACCGCTGGTGCATTGGAATCGCTTAACCTGAGTTTGCAGGCCGTCACGCAGCCGGGCGACTGGGTGATTGTAGAAAATCCGTGTTTTTATGGTGCATTGCAGGCGCTGGAGCGCCTGCGGTTAAAGGCTCTTTCAATTGCGGCACATCCCGAATTCGGCATTGATTTAGCGGCGTTAGAAGAGGCGTTAAAGACCTATCCGGTGCGCGCTTGCTGGTTGATGACCAATATTCAAAACCCGTTAGGCTGCACGCTTTCGGTCGAGAAAAAACAGCAGCTGGTGGCGCTCTTACAGCGGCATAACGTGTATTTGATTGAAGATGACGTGTATGGCGAGCTGTATGCCGGTGGCGAAAAACCGCTTCCGGCCAAAGCCTTTGATGAGACGGGAATGACCATGCACTGCTCTTCGTTCTCGAAAAGCTTGGTGGCCGGATTTCGTGTTGGCTGGGTGGCGGCGGGAAATATGGCGAGAAAAATCCAGCAGTTGCAGCTCATGAGCACGCTTTCGACCAGTGCGCCAATGCAGCTGGCGCTGGCGAATTATTTAGCCACTCGCAGCTACGACAGGCATTTGCGGCGCCTGCGCCGAGTGATGGAGCAGCGAAAATATGCGGCATGGCAGTCACTGCGCGCACATCTTCCGCAGGGCGTGAATATTAATTATTCACACGGCGGCTATTTTCTATGGGTCGAGCTACCTATCAACGTGAATGCGACCGAGCTGTACCACCGCGCGCTGAATGAAAGGATTAGCATCGCCCCCGGCCAGATGTTTTCTGCCAGCAATCAGTACACCAACTATTTTCGCTTTAATGTGTCTCATGAATGGACAGACAAAAGCGAAAAAGCGGTGCAAAAACTGGCGGTTATCGTGAGTGAAATGATGAAGTTAGCTGATTAGACAACGGTTTTTCTATCGCGTATTTCTCGAATTAGCTCGATGAGCGCTTTGAGTCCGGCGGGCGGATGACGGCGGCCGGGATAATAGAGCCTCAGCCCATCAAAATAGGGACACCACTCATCGAGAACGCTGACCAGTTTTCCACTGGCGAGATCTTCACTGATGAACCATTCAGAAATAAAGGCCAAGCCAATGCCACTACGCGCTGCCTGATGGATGGCGCGCATTTCGCTCAGGACAACACGCGTGGGCATGTTAACGGCAAATTTTTGCTGATGACGTTCTAATTCCCAATGATAAATGCCGCCGTGTGACATTCTCATCCCGACGCCATGATGGTTTTTAAGATCGTCGGGTGATTGCGGTTTTCCGTAGGTCGCAAAATATTCTGGTGTGCCTACGATCATCATGCGCACGTCTGTGGTGATAGGAACGGCGATCATATCCTGAGGGACTGACTCTGCCAGCCGAATTCCTGCATCAAAACCCTCAGCCACGATATCGACCATGCGTGCCTCGGTGGCAATATCTAAGCGCATTTGCGGGTAGCGTTGCAGATATTCTCGTAGCAGCGGTTCGAATAATAAAGACGCGGTTTCCGGCGGCGCATTAATGCGCAGCGTACCCGTCGGAACATCTGGCTGCGTGCTTATCTCTTCAGAGGCGCGCTGAATTTCGGCCAGCGCGGGGGCGATACGTTCAACATAGCGCTGCCCAGCCTCGGTGAGCGCTACGCTGCGGGTTGAACGGTTAAACAGGCGTACTTTTAAGCGTGTTTCTAGTCCTGCCACGGCGTTGCTAACGGCTGTAGCGGACATACCGAGCTCACGTGCAGCGGCGCGAAAGCTTTGTCGATGTGCGACTGCAAGGATCACTTCCAGCTCTGTTAAACCTGTTCGATGCATAGATTATCCCGATTTTCGTAACAGACCGTGCAGCATATACCCGCTTATCAGAGCGGTACACTCTTTCTATACTTCTTCGCATTGAGAGCACGCTACGGTTAGCGTCGCAGCTGGAGAAGAACATGCAACACATCGATAAAATTTATATCAACGGCGAGTTTGTCACCCCTCACGGTACTGAATTATTTGAGCTCTTTAATCCGGCGACGGAAGAAGTGATTGGCACCGTGTGTATGGCTGACGTTGAAGATACCCAGCGTGCGATAGCGGCGGCGAAAGCCGCATTCCCAACGTGGTCGCAAACCACCAAAGAGCAGCGCTTGGCCGTGCTGGAGCGTATGCACGCGGCGGTTTCAGCTCGCGAAGAGCAACTTATGGAAGCCATTATTATGGAATATGGTGCGCCAGTCTCTCGTTCACGTTGGATGGCAACCTATCCTGCCGACGTCATTTTACAGGCTATGGACGCGCTAAAATCGTTTGAATTTGAACAACAAGCGGGAATGGCGCAGGTGGTGATGTCTCCGGTAGGCGTGGCAGGCTTGATTACGCCTTGGAACAGCGATGCTGGTTTTATCTGTAATAAATTGGCGACGGCAATGGCGGCGGGCTGTACGGCGGTGATTAAGCCCAGTGAAATGAGCGCGATTCAAACCCGAATCATTACTGAAGCGCTGCATGAAGCCAATATACCCGCGGGCGTATTCAATATTGTGACCGGCCGTGGCGACGTGGTTGGCGAGGAGATCAACATTCATCCTGATATTGCTAAGATCTCTTTCACTGGCTCAACGGCGGTAGGAAAGCACATCGTGTCCACCAGTTCGGCAAGCTTGAAGCGGGTAACCTTAGAGCTAGGGGGAAAATCGCCAACGATTATTTTAGATGATGCAGACGTTGCTCAAGCGGTGCCGATGGCGCTGATGGCCGGTTTCATGAATAGCGGGCAAGCGTGTGTTGCGGGTACACGAATTTTAGTTCCTCAGAGTCGCTTAGCTGAGTTTGAACAGACGTTTGCAACTGCGGTTAACAACACAATATCAGGAAATCCACAGGCTTCAGAAACCGAAATCGGCCCTATGGTTAGCCGCAAACAGTGGGAGCGTGTGCAGAGCTACATCAAAATGGGTGTGCAAGAAGGTGCAAAACTGTTGGCAGGGGGAGAAGGACGTCCAGAAGGTGTGGATAAAGGCTGGTTTGTGAAACCAACGCTATTTACTCAGGTTAACAATCAGATGCGTATCGCTCGTGAAGAGATCTTTGGACCGGTACTGGTGATCATTCCTTATCAGGACGATGCTGAAGCGGTGAAAATTGCGAACGATACCAGCTATGGTCTGAGCGCAATGGTGTTGAGCGGCAATACCCCGCGTGCGGTTAATATTGCACGCCAAATTGAATCAGGGCGCGTGTTAGTAAATACGTTAGCGCATGAGCCACAAGCACCGTTTGGTGGTTTTAAACAGTCTGGTTTAGGACGTGAAATGGGTAAGTGGGGGCTTTCTGCTTACTTAGAACCGAAAACGCTGTTGGTGGGATAACACCTAAAGAATTTAAAAAATAATATAACTTCGGGCCGAATAAAGTCGGCCCGAAATGCTATTTACAGATTATGGGGAAAATTACGAGGCAATTCGCTCGCTGGGCAATTAATTACGCTTTCGTTGTTTTCACCACAGTCACGAACAAACGTAATAGTCGCAAATTCATCAATGACTTCGGTTGGATAAGCTGGGCCTGCATCGCGATAGGCTTCCATTTCGGATATATGCTCGTTTTGGAAACAAACCGTTTTTTCTGGATTATTGATGACCCAACGAGGGAAGAAGATCGTTCCATGAAAAACATTATCTTCTAAGTTAACGATTAGGCTGACATCGGTTCCGGTCGGCTCCGTCCACGAAATTTTATATACCGCTTTAGCGACGCGAACAATATAGGTTGTTTGATCTTTTACCCAGCGATTACCCACGATCCCACTATGAATTCGATAATCTAACGTTGTGGAATTTTTGACATAGATTTCATAATTCCAGCCGTTGTCATAGGTATAGACCAAGTGTTTGCCAACTAAACCGCTCAAATCGTTTTTATCAAAGTTACTCATAATTTTTGTCTCCGTTTCATTTGATGCGTTCAGTGTAGAGATGTATTTATTCGATTAATAACGCTAATATTGAGTTAAATAGATTCAAAAATTAGATTGGTTTATTGAGATGAAAACAACGCTAGAGCAGTGGATGTTGTTACAGGCGGTGATTGAGCACGGTAGTTTTTCGCGTGCTGCAGAGATGTATAACCGCAGCCAGTCGTCGTTGAGCTATCAGCTCACTCTGATGCAGGAACGGCTCGGGGTGCCGCTGTTAACGATTGTTGGGCGCAAGGCCGAATTGACGCCCGAAGGACAGCAGCTACTGGCACAGGTTCAGCCTCTGCTACAAGGATTTCGCACGCTGGAAAACCGCGCTGAGGCTCTAAAACGCGGCGAGCGCGCGCGCTTAGACTTAGTGGTTGATAGCATTTTCCCTAAATCACATTTGTTTGATGCGTTGCGTCGTTTTCAACAGGCTTTCCCTATGACGCAGGTACATCTCACCGAAGTATTACGCAGTGAGAGTTTATCTGAGCTTAAACAACGTCATGCCGATGTTTACCTCATCACTCCAACCCATGATGTAGCGACTCGCGGGCGTTTACTGATGGAAATAACCTTCGCCGCCGTTGCTCATCGTAATCATCCTTTACTGCAATTACCGGCACCACTTAGCCGAGATGATTTGGCGCGCTATCCGCTGATTGAAATTGTCGATCGCACGCAGCAGCAAATGAGCAGCCGCCAGTCCACGGCAGCAGAAAACTGGACTTTCACCACGATAGAAGCGGCCATCGAAGCCGTCGCGCATGGTGTCGGTTATGGGTGGCTACCAGAAGAAAAAATTGCGCCTCTGCTAGCTTCCGGTGAACTCATGTTGCTGCCGCTAGTTCAAGGTGACCGCCGCTCAACACCGCTTTATCTCTTGGTTAATGAGGAATTAGCCGGAATAGATCGCGAGATTACTTTGCTGGTGAGTTTGCTTGAGGGGAATTTAGATAGTGGTTTTTAAATAAAATGGTGTGAAAGGATTGCTAAAATCCCTGGTTTATTCAGCGGGACGATTCTCTTCTCTTTATCGATGGCGTAATGACATCTACGTTACGCAAGGTGTATAATTATTATCCAGATATACTTGAGAGGACAACATCATGCCAATGACAAATAGCATGTCGATTAAACGCGAAACATTGAACCTTCGCATTAAACCCGCTGAACGCGATCTTATCGATCGGGCGGCGAAAGCCAGAGGAAAAAATCGCACTGATTTTGTTCTGGAAGCTGCACGGGCGGCGGCTGAGGAAGCGTTGATCGAACAGCGCATTATCATGGCCGATCCTGATGCTTATCAGGCGTTTTTGACTCGTCTGGATGAAGCTCCTGCACCAAACGCCGCACTGCGTAAAACAATGCAAACTCCCGCGCCGTGGGAGCAGAAAAAATGATCTCCGCTCCTGAACCACTTCACACCAAACACGATGTTAATGCATTTTGCTGTGGTGTGGATTCTATGGATAACTGGCTCAGGCGGCGGGCGATGAAAAATCAGCTAACCGGAGCATCTCGTACCTTTGTGTGCTGCGATGATAATGCCAGAGTTATGGCGTATTACTCATTAGCGTCCAGCGCGGTGATGAGCAACTCTGCCCCCGGCCGCTTTCGCCGTAACATGCCAGACCCGATCCCTGTCGTGGTGTTAGGACGACTGGCGATAGATAAATCACTGCACAGCAAGGGCATTGGCCGTGCGTTAGTGCGTGATGCGGGGTTACGTGTGATTCATGTGGCGGAAACTATTGGCATTCGTGGCATGTTGGTTCACGCACTATCTGATGAAGCGCGGGAATTTTATCTGCGTGTGGGATTTGAGCCATCGCCAATGGATCCGATGATGCTGATGGTGACGCTGGGGGATTTAGTGGGGAGTGTTTGAGTGAGCTAGTTCCATAATGCGCAAATATTTGCATGTGTATCGTGATGTTAAAAATACGATTTTAAGCTAACGATAAAATAGACATACCGCATCATACAACCAAAGCCACACCTCTTAGTATTGAGCATCTTTTAAACTTACATTCGATATGTCAGAACAATGGTTTTTGAGATAATTAGAAACGGTAATTTTTCTAATTTATGGATTATATTGATATTTTTGATATACTTTTGAGATGTTGTCATGCGTCAATTGAGATAAATAAACATCATGGCTCAATTTAATCACTTTGAACTCGGGCTTCTTAACCCCAGCTTTGACTCACCTTTAGTCGATGCGCTAACTGAGCTGGAGTTACTCCGCCATCTGCGGCTGGAAACCGATGTTCATCCTATCCTGTTTGCGCAGTTGAAGGCTGTTTTCCACATGCTGGAGAGTCTGGGCTCTGCGAGAATCGAAGGAAACCATACCACGCTTGCCGATTACGTTGAAAGTAAGGTGGAAGGGACGCAAGACTCAACGGATCAGCTTAAAGAAATCAATAATATTGAAGCTGCGATGTCTTTCATCGACGAAGCTCTGAAAGATGGTGATGACATCACAGAGTATTTTATTCGTGAGTTGCACAGTCTGGCTGTTGACGGTTTGCAACAGGAAGGCGATAAAACGCCCGGTATGTATCGGCAGCATAATGTCAGTATTGCTCAGTCTGAGCACCTCCCGCCGGATCATATTCATGTTCCTGCCTATATGTCGGAGCTGACCGCCTTTATTAACCACGCAGATAAACCAAAATACGATCTGATGAAAGTTGCACTGGTGCATCATCGATTTGGCTGGATACACCCATTTGGTAACGGCAATGGCAGAACAGTCAGATTGCTGACCTATGCGCTACTCATCAAATACGGTTTTAATGTTCAGGCTGGTGGCCGAGTTCTTAATCCGACAGCGGTATTTTGTAACGATCGTGAGCGTTATTACACCATGCTCTCGTTAGCGGATAAGGGGACTGAGCAGGGTCTGGAAGAATGGTGCTTATATGTGCTTTCAGGGATCTCCTCTGAGTTGAAGAAAGTTGATCAACTGACAAACCACGCTTTCCTGAGTGAAAAGATCCTGTATCCGGCTATCGATTTTTCATCTGAGAGAGGATTGATAAACCCGCTGGAATTGAAAGTCCTGAAACGAGTTGTGGAACTGGGGACGATAAAAGCGGGCGATCTACGCACTGTTTTACCTGACCTGAAACCGACGCAGGTAACTTATCAGCTTGGCAAGCTGATTGAGCGAGGGTTGCTCCAACCCGTAGAAGAGGGGGCACGCTCTTATACGGCGAAGTTTTCAAACTCGTACCTGATACGTGGGGTGATTAAGGTTCTGCGAGACGAAGGGTTTATTCCTGATTTGTGATACGGAGCATTATTGTATAGCAGTGAAGCTGTAAGAATGTATTACATGAATGAAACTGGTTTATTATTTGTAAATTAATTTCATGTGGACACGATCGGCAAAATAGAAGGGATTTAATATGCCGGAAGAAATAAAGCTCATGTTCAAGGGAATGGGTGAAAAAGTTGTAAAACTGACACCTTATGTTGCGTTGTTGTCCGGTGTGGTAGTCTGGAGTTATCTACATAGCATTGGTCGAGTAGATATATTTCCTGAGGTTCTCTCTTTTAATGCAGGGCTTATTTCTATTCTCATTTCAACAATAATATTTGCGCTGGGCATCTCAATTACATTGATCATACCCAGTTCTGTATTGATTTTTGCCCGCTCATCATGTGAGAACAATAGTCGTGCTGAAAGTGTATTAATGAAACTTCCTGTTGCTTGCTTGATGTTATCCGTGTTGTATCTACTCATGGTTTATATTCCCTTTATTCCTGAAGTGGATAAATGGATTCATGGGTATAAACCGGGGGTGATGAAGATAACTGTATTTGTTCTTGCTCTATCTTTCATTTTTGTATTCCTTACATTAGTGAGGAATTTCGAGAGGGATAATGAAAGTAGTAAGTTTAAAAATTTAATTGTTTTCGTATGGTTCGTGGTTGTTAATACTCTTATCACTGTAGGCGCAACGTTATCAATTTCTATTCCAGTTTCTTTCCTGATGCAGTCAAGTAAAGGGGAAAGTTCTCTTGCTATTGTTTTTTCTCTAGTGTTTATGGCTGTCTTCTCTTTTTTAGCATTCTTTCCAGCAATTATTTATTTTACTAATATAAAAAAAATAAAAACGACAATAAGTATTGTTTCAGTAATTCATCAATTACCACTGGCAACTGTTGGTGTGGTTTTGCTGACATTTTTGCTCTTTCCTAATATATCAACAATATTTATTTATTCGTCCCTCAATGCTATTGGCATGGTTAGCAAAACGCCACACTTTTATCTGGTTAATGGTGAAAAATATAAGCCCGCGATGTTTTATAAAGATGCATGGGATACCCGAATCTTACCTGATATGGGAGAGGGCTTCTATATCAAAGGTGTTAATGTTTTTTCTGTTGAAGGCAAAAACCTGATCTGTCCCATTGATGTGGTGAAAGTACGTGATGAAACGTACCAACGAGATTATGTATCATTTATTCCATCGTCAGATAGTGAAAAAATAACTGAACTTAAAAAGAGAGCTATGGATTGTCTAATACTAGAGAATGACGACATACAACAGTGGGATACCCTGTTTGATGATAAAGGGAACGCGAAATTATAATGGTATCTTGTTTGATATATACCGACCCTGTATTTATCAATGTTTAGCATGAGGTTGGGAAAAACGTTTTCGAACTAGCTATTTATAACAGAAAATTAGTGGGTTAACTGTGGTAAGGCTTTCATATTTATTGCTACCAGGTACTAATCACGGCATCTTTTACCCGCACTTGCCAAATCAGGTGCCGGGCTTAGCATCCTGAAATCCTTCACTGACGACATATAGCGCGTTTGCGCTTTTTTTATGTCGTACGCTTAGCTACATCTCTATGGTGGGCCGAGCGGGGGCGTCGTAAGACGCGCCGGTATCAGTGAGGCCGGTAATGCTAACTCCGCTCGGTTCCACCACCCAAGAAATTAGCATTTCCGGTGGTGGAAAAATTTGCCACTCACTGGAGGTTGCCAAATGGCTACGACCCTCACCCCAACACACCCGTTACTGACCATCCCATTCAGCGCCAATACCGATTTCATCGTTCTGGCCGAGCACTGCGAACGCTTCGCCGATGCGTTGATGGAAATTCATCATTCAGGCGAAAGGCAGACACTGTGTTACCGCCTTGGCGATTGCCTGAATCTGTTATCATCCACGCTCAAAGACCCCGTCCCACCGCATCTGATTGAACGCTTCACCATTGACCAACTCCCCAATAAATCACCTGTCTTTGAACCTGACTCAGAACTCCTTTGCGGCTACTGCCTGACGCTGGCGCAGCTCCTGAGCAAACACCTTTAATGCAGATGAAGAAAAACAGCTAACCGGATTACTGTTCGAGCTGGTGTGTTACTTTGCCGATGACCTCAGAGCGTCACGTTGGCTCCGCTCCGTCGACGGTGTGAAGTTTTTTGATGAGGTGGCGGTATGATGCAACCCGACTGGCATTCTGCCGACATTATCAGCGGCGCTGAAAAAGCGCAGCACCTCACTCTCTGCGGTATCGCGTAGCGCAGGGCTGGCCTCTGCAACGCTCTACAATGCTCTTACACGGCACTGGCCTAAGGGGGAAAGGCTGATTGCTCAAGCAATAGGTGTTCCACCAGAACAAATCTGGCCCTCGCGTTACCATAAACCGTCAGAACAACCTTGATTCTCGCGTTTCATAATCACTTGTACTGGTGGTGAAGCGCGAGATGACAAGCGCAGGGCGTCAGACAGAAATAATTACGTTGCAGCAAATATGTTGGACTCAGGGTTTTAATCTTGTCGATGCTGACTGCATCAAGACCATGAAGGGGGGTGTATAGATTAGTACCGCTGGCGGCGAATAATCGAACGAAGTTCGATGAAGAGTCCATATGATAGAAAGCAAAAAACCCGCCATAGGCGGGTTCTTTTAAATAGTGGTGCCCGGACTCGGAATCGAACCAAGGATTCATTGACACGACAATGAAATCACCGAATAACAGTAAGTTACCTTTACGCTTCGATTCCGAATGTACCACGGTTATGGACCACTGAGCAACATTCTTACGTCTGAACAAAGTCTGCTAGCGCGGGGCAGGGAGCATAAGAACCTCGAGATATTCTAACGCAGACTGGTCTCGTTGCTGAAAGTACTCTGGAGCCTTCCGCGGTAGCCAAATTTCGTGAAAATGCCTGCGGAAATCTCCATAAAGCTCAATCGGGTACAACTTTGCAGGCACCACACGACCGTCTACATACTCATGATCGTATGTTTCAAAATCATTTGGCTCTATACCCCTGTTGTCTCTTAACCACTTACAAAACATTCTTCCCTCAGAAATGTCAGGAACCATGTTTTCTGGAAGAACATACCCAGCACTCTCCAGAGGAGCGATAAGGCTAAGTGTTATCTCATTTAGCATTGAAAATTTATCGTGAGGAATTTTGTGTCGATTTCGTGTGTAGCGTTGAATGTGTACCGGCGTGGCAAATTTGACTTGCCCTTGGGACCATTCATAGACCCACTGAGACACTTTTACCGCGAATTTAGGGGATAACCACTGTGCCAGATTGATGGCTAGCTGTGGGTGAACCCATGTTCCCTGTAATTTGGGATTTCCACCAACGATGGAGTGTATCAATTGGTCTTCACGCAAGCTCATTTGATTGGCTAATTCAGTAATAAAATCAGATGCTTGCTTGGTTGCTTTGTAAGCGGAAAAGGTTTTGCCCACTGATTGGCATAGTGCAGTTGCGTTGATATAACCATCACTTAATCGCTGTGGGATAATGGATCCTTCTTCGACTCGAGGGATCAATTCGAATTGCTCAGCCATGCTTTTATCTCTTTTATGCGTAGGGTAAAGGCACCCAAATCCGTAATGTGGGCAGCGCTCAGCTTTTTCAAGATAGGACCATGGATTTAATGTCAAAATGTTACCTTCCTCATTGCCAGCTAGTGGTTAGCAACGAGGAAAGCTGATGTGGTATCTACATCACCGTGCAGGGATACTCACCGCTGCCACCACTGATCATCTTGAGCGTGAATTTTCTATCCGCTGTATAGTCTACGTTGAACCCAATACCGCGACTGGCAAATGTTAAGCTATCGCCTCCCTGATCATTCCCACCTCCCATCAAGAAACTAGCTCGCCGCGTTCCATTTGGGGTAGTTAACTCGGCCCACCCAACTTCTTCCTGCTTCTTTAACGTGATGTTCACGGTGATGTTGTTTTCGCATGAGAGCTTCACATATACGTTGTCGGCGGCTTTTGCGGTGGTGGAGATGCTTGCGAGCAGTATGGCGATTAAGCCGATTGTTTTTCTCATTGAATAATTCCTTTTGATTGCCTGATTAGTCTTCAGATTGCGTACGCACAATCCGGTAAATGCTGGTGATACCGATCCCTAGCTGACGAGAGATTTCGGGTTTGCTCAGCCCCTTGTCCAGCATCTCGATTACTTCCTGCGATTTGCTGCGGGCTGTTGCCTTTCTGCCTTTATACTTACCTTTGAGCTTCGCCAGTGCTATACCCTCTGCCTGACGTTCCAGCATCATTTCACGCTCGAATGTGGCGATAGCACCAATCATGGTCAGCATGAGTTTTCCTGTCGGTGTGGCCGTATTGATGCCGATATTGAGGATGTTTAACGCCACGCCTTTGCTTTGAAGAAATTCAGATACCTCCAGCAAATGGCGGGTGTTACGGGCCAATCTGTCCAGTTTTGTGACCTGCACGGTGTCGCCTTCACGGACGAACTCGAGCATCGCCAGCAGTTCTGGACGGTCATCCTTGGCCCCACTGATTTTTTCCTTGAATATCTTTTCGCATCCGGCAAGTGTTGTTATTTGGGTATCCAGACTTTGCCCTGTGGTGGACACGCGGGCATAACCGACTTTTGCCATAGTGGACTCCTAACCCTGCCAATAGACCATGCTATGCTGCAAAGACCTGCCAAAACTCCAAAACAACCCTGTGGCATGACCTGAACGGGCATTCCATCGTTGTACTGGTGGCAGATCTTTAGGGCATGGTTATTGGCAGGGGAACAATAAGTTAAGGGGAAGTGGTTACGCCGTTTCTGATGGTGGGAAACCCGATGAGATAGCTCTCAGGATTGCAGCTAGGAAGGCAGTCAGTGCCACCCAGGCGGCTTGCCATAGAATCCGTTTCAGATGCATTCTGCCGCCCTCCAAAGTCTGTTTGCTGATACGTTGCAGGGGGAAACATTGAGTGGATCCTGATGCGTCTGAGAGCGTTTTACGGGGGTATGTTTCATGAATAACTCCTGTGTGGTTAATGACAACTTTCTTATACCGACACAGCGTGATTTCATTGAGTTACAGACCATACTGGCTTTGCTAATGGGTTGAAAGTTTGCACTTTTTTAATGCTGCTTTGAGTCTGCGATTTAGTTATTGCCTTAAGGAATATCTACCGTTAATCTATCGAGGAGTAAGATGAATTTGAGTAGTAAATAATAATAAAACTATAGAATCTTATATAAGGGTGTGTTGGGTGAGGTTTAAGACGTATAAACGTTTGAACAGCCCGAAAGCCCCGCCCTGTGAGGCTTTCTTTGTAACTTTTCTTGTAACCTTCCCGTTTAAATCCCGTACGACCTGAGATATGCCTGCCGGAAACGGACATCACGCGGTTTCTCATAAGGAATGCCAAGCCGTAGAAGCAGATTTTCCATTTCGCGGAGGGGTTGGGTAGGGCGTTTAAGAAGAAAACTACATATGTTTTGCTCTGCATTGTAAGCATTTTGCACGGACGTGCTGTTTATTCGCATTTCGGGGCCCGGACGAGCAATACATGCCTTTCGCAGGCAGTGAGCATAGCAATCTTCCAGCCGAATGAATCTTTTCAGATGGCGGACGGCCTGAAGCCACGTTTCCTGCTCCTCATGCCTGACTCTGATTAGCTTTGCATCGTGGCAGTTTTCCCGCAGCCATTTGTCCCGACGCTTATCGTTAGCCTGATAACGTGCGGACCTGTGGGCTTTCTCATCAAATTCAATGATGAACTGACGTTTAGCTGTTTCCCCTTTCGCCATATCGGTATACCACTGTTCGGTAAGGAAGAAATCCACCCGATAGGGACCGATAAGTTTCTGCTGCTCAAGCTCATAATGGACAAAATCCGGCTGGTTTCTCAATTCGGATATCAAATCTTGTAATTTGACGCCAAATTGCCCCTCAAGACGGCTTTCTCCGGGCCTGACTGGTAGCTCTAAACCCGCTTTTTGTCCGATCGCGTCAATTAGTGGTTCATTCTGGCTGCTATGAATGCTGTAGGTAAGCAGGGCGAGGGCATCACAGGCAGAAATCCAGCCGTTTTTGTCGGGAATTTCACCCTTGATTAATCCGGATGTGCAGCACGACAGGACATTTTCGGGAGCTTTGAGTAAATTGGCGTGTGTCCGCTGCACCCATTGCGTAAATCGTACTGTCTGAGGCGTCTTTTTCCGCAAGAAATCAACGGAAATATGGGGGACCCCGCCAATGGTCCGCCAGTCTGAATCAAGAATTTTCAACATTTAGAATATCTCCGTGGCTAATCTGCTGTTTCATGGCTTGTACCGTTAACGGCTCCAGTCCTTGATTCGGCGGAGATTTAACCTAGGGATGCTCTCAATGGCGGCCAGCTTGGTTTCTACGGGCTTGTCACCATAGTTACCACTTTCATTCTGCTGAGGGTTAATGTGGCCTGTGATGCTATCGCGAATGTCCATAGCAATTCCGGTTCTTCGACAGTTCGTGATGAAGGTATGTCGGAAACTGTGTGTTGGTGATAGCTCACCGCGTTCAATTCCGTTGTTTCTGATGTAGCGACCAAATCGTTTGCGGAAATTGGTTGAGTATTTTTGTTCAGTAAGGGCTTTATCGGAAAACAGGAAAGCATTCCTGCGGCTGACAAACTCGGAGAAACCCAGCTCGATAACATGCAGAGGCACAGGGACATAGCGTGTCTTGCCTGTCTTGATGGACTGTGTTTCGTTTTCCTGCAATTTCATACATAAAACGCCATCGCGATGCTGAATATCACGCCTGTGTAACTGGGCTACTTCCTCAACACGACAGCCTGTGTAGTAAAGGATGATTGGAACCCAATAATCCATATCTTCATAAGGTGTTGCCTGCCCGGTGTATACAGGCCCCGAAAATATCCGCACCAATTCCTGCGGGGTGAAGGGTTTATCGCTGTTGTCGCGGGCTGTGCGGGGAGGTTTACGTACATCCCTTACGACATTGTGTTTAAGCCAGTTAACGTAGATCGCATGTTCGAAGAAGGACGACAGATGGTTGAGCATGTTTCGTACCCGATCTGGCGTGAGATGCTCTTTGTTCTGTAGAGCCAGCTTCTGCGTCAACGTTAACGCCCGTTCTTTCTTGGTCATGTTTTTCGGGTACTTCGTCAGAGTATCCCGGAATTTAACTATATGATCGGCGGTAATGTCGTCAATGGCGAGATTGCCGTTTATCTCAACAAAACGGTCCGCTGCTGCTGCGTAGTCTTTGACATGTGCCAATGCTTTTTTGTCGATAGCTTCTGCATCAGAAGGGCATTTGAACTCTTTGTACGCCTCAAACAGTTGAACGAAGGTATTGCGAGGCTCGGCTGCTTTAGGCAGTGCATCCAACCCTTTCGCTCTGGCGTAGCGTTTGGGGTAGAGGCTGAGAATGAACGTATTCGTTATTTCATTACGCCGCTCTGCCAGCCGCCAGGCGAGGCGATGAAGCCAGGCTTGAGGTAAATCAGTGTTGGCCCATTCCTGTGCTTCCTGAAGCTCTACAGCCATTAACTGGCATAGCGCTCCACTACTGGCCTGCCATGAATCGGATTTCTGGTGAATCAGCCGATCTTTATGCTCCAGATAATCACAGATGAGGTCATTACCGGGGCTACGGGAGAGGCCATGCTCATAATCGTCAATCAGGTATCGCTCTGTAATGAGTTCTTCCTGAGACATGATGCGGGAGGTCCAGAGGCCAGCAATCAACTCGATATCTGCATCGGTGAATGACTGTTCAGCTTTAAGCTGCCGCTCTGCTTTCGCAATGGCGTTGGCAAAGTCGAGCCATACAGCTGGAGCCTTCGACAGCGCTTCGTTGTAGTCGGCGGTCCCAAGGGAAGCTTTCAGCTCAGTCTTGTCGTCCATGAGGTGACGGAGCCTCGCGGGGATCACCCTACGGACACCATAGAATTGAGACTTGTCTTTGCGTTTATAGAGGCCTTTCATGATGACCATTTGTACCACCTTTTTGTACCACCGGGAAGCGGGGCCGGAGGAGAGATAAGGGTGGTAACTACTGGTAAACCAACAATTTGTTGACTCAAAAAGCAAAAACCCCCGCCGAAGCGAGGGTTATAAATGAGTGGTGCCCGGACTCGGAATCGAACCAAGGACACGGGGATTTTCAATCCCCTGCTCTACCGACTGAGCTATCCGGGCAACGAGGCGTATTAAACTGGATCTGCGGCTTGGCGTCAACGTAATTTCTTCATTCCTTTGTTCAGTTGCCTAATGTTTCGGCATTTTTAATTTTTTGCATGAAATTTGTGCTGTCTTGAAGATATTGCTGTTCTCTCTACAAGAGAGATGCATCGATGCGGCTAAAATTTGCTGGCGTTGACCTGCCTCTTCTTAATAAGACGCTTTATCAATGTTCGTTCGCTCTATTATTCAGATCACATAATATTACATATATTGCTTTTAGATGTAACGCGATAGCTGTTGTCGGGAGGTTTAAAAATGTCATGTCAATTTTAGCTCATAAATTGCATTAAATAGATTTTATCTAGAGTAATTTTATTTGTTGTATATCTGATGTTTATATTCCACCGGTTTGCCACTTGTTGTTGGTGATTTTAAATAATTCATATTAAACATATGGTTACTAATTTATTTTAATTGAAAGTGGAATAAACATTAATCTATTGTAATGAAGGTTAAACAGGAGTCATTGGATGTAAACTATTTTTTCCTTGAAACGTTATTGGTGTTTTACAGTGAGTGCGTTTAATTTCTGTGTATTGACATAATTCATGCTGAATATATAACTTAAGCACTGTGATTGAGAGGTTGTCCAATTTAATGGATTAGCCTCATAGCCGAATAATATAAATTAATTTAGGTGTATTAATTATGAAACGTATTCTTACTGCAACCGCACTTTCTCTTGCCATGATGTCTACTTTTACTTGGGCTGCTGATGGCGCAACCACTGCTCCAGCGGCAACGACCACCGTGAGTGCTAATGTGTTAACTGCCCAGCAGGCGAAAGAAGTTGCTAAGGTAGCTCAACAGGGCTTTAACGCCATGCGTGATGTGCAATATGCTCGCGTCTCTTTATTCCGCGGATACCCAGATGTGGCGCAAAAATTAGTCGATCAGGCGCAAACCCTATTATCTGATGACAGCACCAACTGGAAAGATTTTATTAAGGCCGATAAGAAAACTCCGCTGACTGGTGATAACTACGTAGTTATTAATGCTTCTATTTCTTTGGCTGAGGATTTTGTGGCAACGCCTGAAAAACAAAAAGCGATTGATAGTGCTAATGCCAAGTTCAAGAAAGGTGACCACAAAGGCGCAATGGAAGAACTCCGCTTGGCAGGCGTTGGTGTAACGGAAACTCAATATCTGATGCCGCTGAAACAAACCCAGCAGGCTGTTAAGAAAGCGCAGCAGTTGCTGAAAGAGGGCAAATACTATGAAGCGAACTTGGCTCTGAAAGGCGCTGAAGAGGGGATTATTACCGATAGCGTATCTTTAGTTGATGCTAATTAATTGCTCTATGCGTTAATTAATACGTTCTATTTCCTACCTTCGATAAACCACCCCTTTGGGTGGTTTATTCATTGATATCACAATAAATACTGAGCCTTAGCCTAACGCACCATTTCGGCGGCAGCGCGCAATTTGCAGAATATCTTCGGCTAAGCGGCGTGCGGTTTCCACATCGTGCAGTTGGCGTTTTACCAGCAAACGACTTAAACAGCCTTCCAATACCAGCTCCATCTGATGAGCGACCATTTCAGGATCGTCCATATCAATGTCTTGTAGCAGCGCAAGCGTGAACGCGTAAGAGGCCGCTTTCTGTTGCTCGGCGAGCAGGTGGATTGGATGATCGTCTTCAGGGAAAAAACTACAGGCGGCGATAAACAGGCAGCCGGGATAGCGCTGTTGCTGCACATATTCGGCCAGCACGTGGTAACGCGCCAAGATTTTATCCCGAGCTGAAAGGGTTTCGTCTAACAGCAGCTGGCGGCGCCATGTATCTATCTGCTGTGCGTGGTAGCGCAGACTGTCATAAAGCAGGGCTTCACGATCCGGCCAAAAACGAATTAGCTCTTCCTTTGAAATATCGAGCTGGGGAGCCAGCTTATCCAAGGTCGTGGTTGCTAGTCCTTGTTGTTCCAGCAGGCCAAGTACCTGGCTGAGCACGAGTTCTCGTTGCACGTGATCCTCCTGTCTTATGTGCGGATCTTTCACGATCGGATCCTCAGTGTCGTTGATGGTTAGCGATTGTGCAAATGCGCTGTGAATTCCTTTGCGTTCATAAAACCGGTGACGCGCAGCTGTGGTTGCTCTTGTGCCTGCGCGTTGTAGAACAAAATGGTTGGCAGACCTAATACGTTTAAATGTTTGAGCAGAGCGGCATGCTCTGCGCTGTTCGCCGTAACGTCTGCCTGTAAGAGCACGGTATCTGCAAGTTGCTGACGTACCGTTGGATCACTGAAGGTGTATTTTTCAAACTCTTTGCAGGCCACACACCAGTCAGCATACAGGTCTAACATGACAGGTTTTTTCTCTGCTTTCGCCTGTAGTAGAGCGTGATCCAGTTCTGCAATAGTATTCACTTTTTGGAACGGCAGATGAGCAATGGTTGCTTGTGATGCATTTCCAAATGCCCAATCTTGCAGTGGACGTGAACAAACCAGCGCCAAACCTAGCATCACAATTTGCATGATGCGCGCGAGGCGATGAGAAGACTTCAAGCTCAGTGCAAATGCCCAGCCAAAGAAGGCAACGCCCAGTAGCGACCAGAGTCGTAATCCCCACTCATCACCCAGAATACGTTCAAGTAAGAATACCGGCAGCGCGAGGATTACAAATCCAAACGCTTCTTTGACGTACTGCATCCATGGCCCGCTTCGCGGTAGCAGGCGATTGCCGAAAGTGGTCACGAGGATCAGCGGAATGCCCATTCCGAGCGCATAAAGGTATAGCGTGCCGCCGCCAGCGGCCATATTACCGCTTTGTGCAATGTACAACAGAATAGCGCTGAGCGGCGCGGTGGTGCAGGGAGAGCATATAAGCCCTGCCAGTGCGCCCATGATGAATACGCCAATCAGCGAACCGCTGCGTTGCTGGTTGCTCCAGAGCGTGAGGCGCGTCTGCACCGAGGAAGGCAGCTGTAACGTAAACAGACCAAACATCGACAGCGCCAGCAGCACGAATAAAATCGATAACCCAATCAATACATAGGGGTGCTGGAACGCGGCTTGGAACTGCAATCCAGCGGCGGCGACCACCATCCCTAGCAGCGTATAAGTCACCGCCATGCCTTGTACATAAACGAGTGACAATACAAAAATTCGGCGATAGCTTTGCTGGCGATCCTGCCCAAGGATAATGGCGGATATCAGCGGATACATCGGCAAGATGCAGGGCGTAAAGGCAATGCCGATCCCAATGAGAAGCGCCCAAAGCGGTGAGAACGGTAGTGCAGGTGCAGATTCTGTGTTAGGCGCTATATCTTGAACCGCCTCGGTAGTTGCCTGCGCGGTAACGGAATCTAAGGGGATGGTTTTGGTTTCCGGCGGATAACAGAAACCCGCTTCGGCACAGCCCTGATAGGTAACGACTAACGTGGCGTTTTGATCGGCGTTTTGTAGGCGCAGATTGAGCGTTAGGTCGTCTTTGAAAATAGCCGTTTTACCGTAAAACTCATCATGGTGATCTAGACCTTCAGGCAGCGTAAATGGTGCGATTTTGGCCTGATGAGGCTCTATTTTTATCTGCTGGCGATAGAGGTAGTACCCCGGTTTGATTTGCCAGGTTAGATCGAGCTTATGCTCTTGCTGCTTGAAATCGAATGTGAAGGCCTGATCGACCGGCACAAACTGCGTTTTGCTAGAAAATAGCGATGCCTGTGCCGGAAGCAGAGTACAGATAAATAGAAAAACTAGCGTAAAGAAGCGTTGAGCCATGACAGGTAATCTTTATCTCCCGCGTGAACCGGTAAGACTAAAAGTTCAGGGGTTTGGTATGGATGATGTTGTTTCAGAAAGCGGAGTAGGGCTTCCTGATGTGAGCGTTCGCTTTTCAAAATCATTTGGACTTCGTATTCCTGCTCTAACTTTCCTTCCCAATAGTACATGGAAGATGCACCGGGTAGCAGGGTGACGCAGGCCGCGAGTTTTTCACTCAATGCTAGCGAAGCCAACTGCTGAGCACAGGCTTCGTCGGGGGCAGTACAGAGCACGACGATGGCATCGGTAACGTTATCGGGTAGTGGCTTTTCAGTCTCTGACATCTGATCTAAACCTCGCCGTGGATGATTTTGAATCAACACTATACCTTGTGTGAGTGAAAATTGTCAGCAACGCAGAAATCGCGAGCTCAGAATAAGAAAAGGACGCCGAAGCGTCCTTTTGGTACTCAGAGCGAGGAAGGCTTAAAGCATAATGCTTCCCAGCACGAAGCCGAAGATAACAGACAGCGCCACGCCGATAGTACCTGGGATGAAGAACGGATGGTTAAAGACCAGTTTACCGATACGAGTTGTACCGGTGTCATCCATCTGTACCGCCGCAACCAGAGTTGGGTAGGTAGGCAGAATGAACAGGCCAGAAACCGCGGCGAAAGATGCGACTGCAGTCAGAGGAGAAACGTTCAGCGCCAGTGCCATTGGCATCAGGGCTTTCGCCGTTGCAGCCTGAGAATACAGCAGAGCAGACGCGAAGAAGAAGATAACCGCTAGCAGCCAAGGGTGAGACTGAATGACGGTACCCGCAGTTTCTTTGATCCAATCAAGGTTTGCTTGAACGAAAGTATCGCCCAACCAAGCAACGCCCAGAATACAGATACATGCGCTCATACCTGCTTTGAAGGTGCTGGAGTTCAGAATGCTGTCAGTTTCAACGCGGCACAGGATAGTGGTCAGCGTTGCAACGCTCAGCATGATGATCAGAATCGCGTTGGTGGTGTTCATCAGTGGTTTTTCAACCAAACCGAGGCTTGGGCTGTTGATGATTGCATAGCAAACGACGCATACAACGCCCAGCAGGAACAACCATACAGAGCTTTTTGCACGAGGTTTGATAACCACTTGCTTGTCGCCACGCAGTTCAATCAGGCCTTCAGCCAAACGTTTCTGATAAACAGGATCGTCAGACAGTTTGGAGTCAAAGCACCAAGATACGATGAGTGACATAACCAATACAGCCAAGAAAGTGGATGGAATAACAACCATCAGCAGATGGATATAGCTGATGCCGTGGCCTTCCATCACAGAAGACATATAAACCACTGCGGCTGAAATTGGAGACGCGGTAATGGCAATCTGAGCAGAAACAACGGCGGTAGAAAGTGGGCGGCATGGCTTGATGCCTTGCTCTTTCGCCACTTCAGCGATAACTGGCAGTGCAGACAGGGAGATATTACCGGTACCTGCAAAGATAGTCAGAAAATAGGTCACAATCGGTGCAAGGATCGTGATGTATTTTGGATTCTTACGCAGCAGTTTTTCAGTTTGATGAACTAAATAATCCATACCACCAGCAACCTGCATTGCAGAGATTGCGGCGATAACGGCCATGATAATTGAAATAACATCGAATGGAATATTGCCTGGTTTAACACCGATCATGGCAAGGACTAAAACCCCTAAACCACCGGCGAACCCTATTCCGATGCCCCCCAGTCTGGCACCTAAGAATATGGCGAGCAGTACGATCACCAGCTCCAAAACTAACATAGTGTTTCTCCTCAAGATGTAACGATAATATTCCTTTTGTCCTTGAAGCTGCCGCGTGGATTAAGCATATATTCTGAAGTTCATACTCTCGTAGGAGACTCAGAGTTTCTTTACTCATCATTCACTGCAACACAATGACATCGGGTGTAATTCTTTTTTTAAGTATGTTGGTCGCAATAAAAAGGCACGGCTGACCAAGGGACAGACGTGCCTGATATCAACTAGCGAACTTTATTATTGTTCGCTTTCGTCAGTATAACGTTTTGCTTTATAAGCAGGGTGCATCAGGTTCTCTACAGAGAAGATGTCGTCCAGTTCCGCTTCGGTCAGCAGACCGCGTTCCAGAACAACTTCACGCACGTTTTTACCTGTTTCGGCACAGATTTTACCAACGATATCACCGTTGTGGTGGCCGATAAATGGATTCAGGTAAGTTACGATACCGATAGAGTTAAAGACATAGCTTTCACAAACTTCTTTGTTTGCGGTAATGCCGTTGATGCATTTTTCCAGCAGGTTGTAGCAACCGTTAGTCAGGATAGAGATGGATTCAAACATCGCCTGACCAATGACTGGCTCCATTACGTTCAACTGCAACTGGCCTGCTTCAGCAGCCATGGTGACGGTGGTGTCGTTACCGATGACTTTGAAGCACAGTTGGTTAACCACTTCAGGAACCACTGGGTTTACTTTAGCTGGCATGATTGAAGAACCAGCCTGCAGTTCTGGCAGGTTGATTTCGTTCAAACCGGTACGTGGACCAGAAGACAGCAAACGCAGGTCGTTACAGATTTTAGACAGTTTAACCGCCAGACGTTTCAGAGCACCGTGAACCATCACGTATGCGCCGCAGTCAGAGGTCGCTTCGATCAGGTCTTCTGCGACAGAGCATTGCAGGCCGCTGACTTCAGACAGTTTCTGCACAGCTAACTGAGAGTAACCTTCTGGCGTATTCAGACCAGTACCGATAGCGGTCGCGCCCAAGTTAACTTCCAGCAGCAGCTCAGAGGTACGTTGCAGGTTCTTAACTTCTTCTTTCAGCAATACGCTGTATGCTTTGAATTCCTGACCCAGAGTCATAGGTACCGCATCCTGCAACTGGGTACGACCCATTTTCAGAATGTTTTCGAATTCTTTAGCTTTACGATCGAAGCCTTCGCGCAGCTGGTTGATTGCATCCAGCAGCTTCATGATGGAAGAGTACACAGCGATACGGAAACCGGTAGGGTAGGCATCGTTGGTAGACTGGCATTTGTTCAGGTGATCGTTTGGATTCAGGTATTGATATTCACCTTTCTGGTGACCCATCAGTTCCAGACCGATGTTTGCCAGAACTTCGTTGGTGTTCATATTAACGGAAGTACCTGCACCACCCTGATATACGTCTACAGGGAATTGATCCATGCATTTGCCGTTGTTCAATACTTCGTCACAAGCAAGAATAATGGTATCGGCAATTTTACGCGGAATGGTCTGTAACTCTTTATTTGCGAGCGCAGCAGCTTTTTTAACCATAACCATGCCACGAACAAATTCAGGGATATCGCTGATTTTGTTGTTGCTGATATAAAAGTTTTCAATTGCTCGCAGAGTGTGAACACCATAATAAGCGTCTGCTGGAACTTCACGGGTGCCTAACAGGTCTTCTTCAATACGAATGTTGTTTGACATAAGAACCTTCTTTAATTGATGCCGAATAGTAAACTTGCTAATGGATTTATATCGTTTAGATTTTCAAATTCGAAAGGATCATCCGTCCTCTCTGTTCTGTGGCTGATCATATGCTGCTGGCGTGGAAAAGCATGAACCCAGATCACTATATGGCGCTTCAAGTTTCAGGTGTTTACATATCTGTGATTACTCTCACAGATAAAGAAAATAACCCACAAGAGTTATAGGGTTGAAAACGTATAAAATGCCACCACTTGTCATATATAGACTGTTTTTAGACATATATGCTGTTAAATTTTAACTATCTCAGTTGTTCTTTAATGCAATACTTATCATTAGAAAGCACTGCAATTTAGGAGAAGGATGTTGCGCTGGTTACCGCTCATGTTGGTATTTCTGTTTGTTTATATAGAAATATCTATTTTTATTAAGGTCGCCGCAGTGCTTGGGGTTGCCCTAACATTGTTGCTCGTGGTCCTGACTTCTTGTCTCGGGGCTTCGCTCGTTCGTCATCAGGGAATGAAAACGCTGATGCAGATGCAGCAGAAGATGGCGATGGGGGAAAGCCCAGCAGCAGAAATGGTAAAAAGCGTTTCGTTGGTTATGGCGGGCTTTTTGCTCATCCTGCCCGGCTTTTTCACTGACTTTTTAGGTCTGCTGCTTATTTTGCCTCCGGTGCAAAAACATCTAACGCTCAAACTATTACCGTATTTTAGTTTTTCTCGTTCTGGCGCTAGTTTCGGTGGCGGTGATTTTGGTGGATCTCAAGGTGGGAACACCTTTGACGGTGAGTTTGAACGTAAAGACGAGAACCGTCCGCCGCTAGATAATCGTCTCGATCATAAAGACGATAGATACAAAGACGACAAATAAGCGTATTAGTGTTTCATTCTTTGCAAAGGCGTGGCACATTTCGGCCGCGCCTTTTCTTTTATTGGCTCTGCCTCGCAGAGGTTGAAGAAAAACACAAATTTTTTACTTATCCCCCCTTGAAGGGGTTGTTGGTTGCCCCAATCTGGTAACCACGAGTCCGAGAGCGGAGGGTGTTCCTCTCGCTTCGGCGTTCAACCCTAAACGATATGGACCTTCTCAAAGGAGAGCTATCAATGAATATTCGCCCATTGCATGACCGTGTAATCGTCAAGCGTAAAGAAGTCGAGTCCAAATCAGCTGGCGGCATCGTTCTGACCGGCTCCGCTGCAGGTAAATCTACCCGTGGCGAAATCGTCGCTGTCGGTAAAGGTCGCATTTTGGAAAATGGCGAAGTGAAGCCGCTGGACGTTAAAGTTGGCGACATCGTTATTTTCAACGATGGTTACGGCGTGAAAGCAGAGAAGATCGACAATGAAGAAGTGTTGATCATGTCCGAAAGCGACATCCTGGCTGTAGTCGAAGCGTAATAATCGCTTCTTTTGACAACGCATAATCTTCTTAACTGAATAAGTTTAAAGGAAAGAACAATGGCAGCTAAAGACGTAAAATTTGGTAGCGACGCACGTGTGAAAATGCTTCGCGGCGTGAACGTACTGGCAGACGCAGTGAAAGTGACCCTGGGCCCTAAAGGCCGTAACGTCGTTCTGGATAAATCTTTCGGTGCGCCGACCATCACTAAAGATGGCGTGTCTGTTGCTCGTGAAATCGAACTGGAAGACAAGTTCGAAAACATGGGTGCGCAGATGGTTAAAGAAGTTGCCTCTAAAGCGAACGACGCTGCAGGTGACGGTACTACCACCGCAACCGTACTGGCTCAGGCTATCGTTAACGAAGGTCTGAAAGCCGTTGCTGCTGGCATGAACCCAATGGATCTGAAACGCGGTATCGACAAAGCTGTCATTGCTGCGGTTGAAGAACTGAAAAAACTGTCGGTGCCTTGCTCTGACTCCACTGCAATCGCTCAGGTAGGTACTATCTCTGCTAACTCCGACGAAACCGTGGGTAAACTGATCGCTGAAGCGATGGAAAAAGTTGGCAAAGAAGGCGTTATCACCGTTGAAGAAGGCACCGGCCTGCAAGACGAGCTGGACGTGGTTGAAGGTATGCAGTTCGATCGTGGCTACTTGTCTCCATACTTCATCAACAAGCCAGAAACGGGCTCTATCGAACTGGAAAGCCCGTTCATCCTGCTGGCTGACAAAAAAATCTCCAACATCCGCGAAATGCTGCCAGTGCTGGAAGCCGTTGCTAAAGCGGGCAAACCACTGCTGATTATCGCTGAAGACGTTGAAGGCGAAGCGTTGGCAACGTTGGTGGTTAACACCATGCGTGGCATCGTGAAAGTGGCTGCGGTTAAAGCTCCAGGCTTCGGCGATCGTCGTAAAGCTATGCTGCAAGACATCGCAACGCTGACTGGCGGTACCGTAATTTCTGAAGAAATCGGTATGGAGCTGGAAAAAGCAACTCTGGAAGATCTGGGTCAGGCTAAACGTATCGTTATCAACAAAGACACCACTATCATCATCGATGGTATCGGTGACGAAGCTGCGATTCAGGGCCGTGTAGGTCAGATCCGTAAGCAGATCGAAGATGCAACTTCTGACTACGACCGTGAAAAACTGCAAGAGCGCGTAGCTAAACTGGCTGGCGGCGTTGCAGTTATCAAAGTCGGTGCTGCTACCGAAGTTGAAATGAAAGAGAAGAAAGCACGCGTAGAAGACGCCCTGCACGCAACTCGCGCAGCGGTAGAAGAAGGCGTGGTTGCTGGTGGTGGTGTTGCCCTGATCCGTGTTGCTGGCAAAATCGCTGGCCTGAAAGGCGCTAACGAAGACCAGAACGTGGGTATCAAAGTTGCGCTGCGCGCAATGGAAGCACCTCTGCGTCAGATCGTTATCAACGCCGGTGAAGAAGCCTCTGTTATCGCCAACAACGTGAAAGCGGGCGAAGGTAGCTACGGTTATAACGCTTACTCTGAAGAGTACGGCGATATGATCGAAATGGGTATCTTGGATCCAACTAAAGTAACTCGTTCTGCTCTGCAGTATGCAGCGTCTATCGCTGGCCTGATGATTACTACCGAATGTATGGTTACCGATCTGCGTGATGATAAAGCAGATATGGGGGCCGCTGGTGGTATGGGCGGAATGGGCGGCATGGGCGGCATGATGTAATTTCCTTTGTCGCTGAAGCCGTTGAGTTTTTGAATCGGCAATCAGTGACACGGGTTATGGCATAGCCATCCTAACGTTCTAAATAAAACCCTCGCTTCGGCGGGGGTTTTGTTTTTTTATAAGCGTAATTTCCTGATTCTGGTAATATTCGGACGTGACTTTCTACACATCAATGGGGAAGAAGATGCGGATTAAAGGTTTATTGGGCCTGACGGCAGTGATGCTGTTGGCTGGCTGTAGCTCGACGACGCAGCTGGACACCGCAGGTCAGCAAATTAAATTCACCGATACCAAGCCAGGCACTGAATGCCAGCTGTTGGGCGAAGTAACGGGTTCTCAAAGCAACTGGATGTCTGGTCAGGGCGGCGAGTCTAGCTCAATGCGCGGCGCAGCAAATGATTTACGTAATAAAGCTGCAGCGATGGGTGGCAACGTTATCTACGGCGCTGTGAGCCCAAGCGAGAACTTCTGGTCTAGCTTTGCACCGCTCGACAGCAAGATGAGCGGCCAAGTGTATAAATGCCCTAACTGATCGATGGGTGTTGAAATACAAAAAAACCGAAGATAAATACTTCGGTTTTTTATTGGCTGAAAAATAAAACTAACAACCTAAAATCACTTCCCCGCGCGCCGCGTTCAGGGTTATTTTTTGTCCTTCCTGCGCCTGTTTCAAGCTATCACCCACGCCAACAATCATCGGGATACCCATGGCATTCGCTAAAATAGAGGCATGGGACAGAGCGTTGCCTTGGGTGAGTACGATGCCCAGAACTAAGCGGCGGTCGAGCATAATGGCATCTGAAGGCATCAGTTCACGCGCTAATATAATGGAAGGTACGCTCGGGTTTTGTATTTCCTGAGTTTCGCCCGCCAGATGGAGCAACGTGCGCTGCAAGATATCGCGAATGTCCAATTCACGCGCTTGCAGGTATTCGTCATCTAATTCTCGGTATGCATCCGCCATCTCGGTTAGCTCAGCTTGCCAAGCCGTTTCGGCGCTGCATAGCTGGCTCGCAATGCGATCAAAGGCAGAGTGTTGCAAGTCGGGATCGTCGATGAGCATGCTGTGCGCGCCGAAGATCCCCGCGTGCTGTTTGCCGAGCAGTTGGTTAGTACGATCCGCAAGACGGTTGAGATCCTGTAAAGTTTTAGCAATGGCCTGACGTAAACGTTGCTGCTCGATCTCCACGCGATCCGACAAAATTGTACGATTGGGCACATCGATATCCTGTGTGGGCAGGACAAACGCGGGTGCGCTAACCTGAGTATCCATCACTGATTTGCCTTGCAGCGTCAAGCCACCGCTGATATCGAATGTAATAATTTCACCGAAGTTTGTCTGTGCCAGTTGTTTAAACGCGGCCAAGGCTTCTTTTGCCTGCGTACCCTTGGCGACGAGGCGGATCTCATCGCCTTTCCGCACCTGTAATAACGCCAGCTGGTTAAGGCTGCGCGGATCGGCATGGCGGTTCCCTTTTACTTCATCGATCTTATACAGCACCAGTTCGGCATCAAAAGGGGCTAAGGCGCTAGCGAGCTTAGCGGCGGGGCGGACGTGTAATCCATTTGGATTTAACACGTTCCAATTGACGCCCTGCTCGTCGCAAGATAGCGGAGCAGCCTGATTAGGTGCTGGAGCATGAGTAGGCTCTTGTTCACCGAGCTGGGCTTTTTTGGCCTGAAGTGCCGATTGAGCTTCGCGTTCGACAGCTTCCAGCGAAGCGCCCGCCGACGCGGCAACGACCGCGGCCAACGTGCCTTCGACGAGAGGGGCGGAACAGGCTTTAACACGCGCGCTCATTTCAGGATCAAGCAGTTCCAGCGCCGTTTCAGCGCTGAGTAATGCGCTGCCAAGATCCATCATGATCAACACACCAGAGGGATCGAATACTTCCTCGATTGCCTGCATGACTTTAATCGCGTCAGTGCCTATTGGATGATCGGGATCGTCCACCCCAGCGGCAACAGCTAAGCGGCAGCCGTTCTGGATCATTTGGGCGGCGAGTTCAGCTACGCCATCAGCCAGTTTTGCGCTGTGAGATACTACAACGATGTTGACCATAATTTATTCCTAGTGCATTGAACGAAACGCCAACTAGTGGGTGACGGCTGCTAAGGTTTGCATCATCAACCACGCAGAGGTTGCGCCCGGATCTTGATGGCCAATACTGCGCTCGCCCAAATAGCTGGCACGGCCTTTACGGGCCTGCATGGTGATGGTGCTTTCCAATCCTTGGCGGGCAGCTTCAACGGCCAAATCTAGCGCCTGCGGCACCGGCAGATCTTTTTGGCTTGAGGCTTCGAGTGATGCCACCACAGGCCACCAAACGTCACACATGGTTTTGTCATTCGGTTCAGCTTTGCCGCGGCTAACTACCCCTTCCACGCCTTCTTTAAGCATTTGAGTGAGTTCGATAAGCGACAGGCTTTGTTTGGCGGCGGTACTTTGCGATGCACGAATAAAGAAGGTGCCAAAGAGCGGGCCGCTGGCTCCGCCTACGCTGGACAGCAGCGTCATGCCGGTGTTTTTCAGGATAAAACCAATGTCTTTATCGGCGAATGAAGGCAGCTTTTCGACGACTTTATTAAAGCCTCGGTTCATGTTTAAACCGTGGTCGGCGTCGCCGATTTCGGTATCGAGCTGGGTGAGAAAATCTTTTTGTTCGGCAAAGACTTCGCCGCAGCGCATAAGCCAGTTAACGATCTGTTGTTTAGTCAGTGACATATTACATTCCCCAACGTAAAGCCGGTGTATTGACGGGTGCATCCCAAAGAGACAGCGTTTCTTGGTCAACTTTCAGCAGCGTGATTGAGATACCCTGCATATCGAGTGAGGTGCAGTAAGAACCGATTAATTTACGCTCGATAGTGAGGCCTAATTCTGCGCAGCAATGCTGAAGGCGATGATAAACGCCGTACAGTTCTGAAAGCGGCGTTGCGCCTAGATTATTGACCAAAGCGATGACGCGATCGCCTTTTTGCAGCGGCTGTTTGGATTGCGTTTGTTCTTTCCATTCACCTGCATTGCGATCCCAAGAACGCAGCGTGCGCTGATATTTTCCATGGGCGAGTAGTGTGGCAAACATCTCATCGACGGTTTGATTGAGCGTGGTAAATTCACGGCGCTCAATGCCGGGTTCGCCGTGGATACCCACACCAAATTCCATCACGTTATCGGGCAGGGTAAAGGAGGGTTTTCCTGCCGCAGGAACGGTACAGGCTTGAAGCGCGATGCCAATCGAATGACCTTCGTTGTTGAGCTTATGCCCTAGCTCGACGAGCTGATCGAGAGAGTCACCGCGGGCAGCGGCTGCGCCAAGCAGCTTTTCAATCAGCACCGTATTGGCAACACCGCGGCGACCGGCGGTATACAAACTGTCTTTTACTGCCACATCGTCATCGACCAAAATCGTGCCGACCTGAGTGCCGCTGTCATGTAGCAATTCTGCTGCGGTTTCAAAATTTAAAACGTCACCGGTGTAGTTTTTGATGATCATCAGCACGCCTTTGCCACCATCGATAGCTTGGCCGCATTCATACATCTGATCCGGCGTTGGCGATGTGAAAATCTCACCCGGACACGCGCCGTCAAGCATACCTTCGCCGATAAAACCGCAGTGCATAGGCTCATGGCCGCTACCGCCGCCGGAAAGGATACCGACTTTGCCAGCCACGGGGGCGTCGGCGCGGGTGACAAATACGGGTTCTTGGTGAAGTGTTAATTCGGGGTGGGCTTCAACTAATCCGAGAATTTGTTCGTGTAATACGGTTTCGACTTGGTTGATTAGCTTTTTCATTAAAAAGGCTCCGGTGAGATCCGTGTTTGATGTGCCTTATCCCAACCTCCCTCGTTTTTAAGAAAGAGGAGGTTGGGGGTTAAGCAAGACTTAAAAGTATCTACGGTTTATTTCAACCACGCCTGACCCAAACGGTCGGCGGCCAAGATGGCAGCGAATACCTGTTCTGGAGTAACTTTGAACGGCATGTTGTGAATTGTTTCACCTTCGGCGCAGCTGGCTTTGGCTACCGCCATGATTTTTTCTTCTAACTTATCGTCGGCCTTAACGCCCATTTCTTTGAGCGTGACAGGCAGACCGACCTGTAAACAGAAATCGAGCACGGTTTCGATTTGCTCACTGCTGCTGTTTTGCAGCACGAGCTGAGTCAAAGTACCGAAAGCGACTTTTTCACCGTGATACAGGTGGTGGCACTCTTCTAAAACAGTGAAGCCGTTATGGATTGCATGGGCCGCTGCCAAACCGGAACTTTCAAAGCCGATGCCGCTCAGGTAAGTGTTGGCTTCAACGATGCGTTCTACCGCGGTGGTCGCCACTCCAGCTTCAACGGCCAGCTTCGCTTTGAAGCCTTCTTCAAGCAGGGTTTCGTAACACAGGCGAGCCAGTGTCACGGCCGCGAGCGTTGATTCACCGCCAGCCATGCTGACAGCGTGTGCGTCGTAACAGGCTTGAGCTTCGAAATAGGTAGAGAGTGCGTCACCCATACCCGCAACCAGTAAGCGCACTGGTGCTTTGGCAATGATGGCGGTGTCCATCACCACCATATCTGGGTTGGTTGGATACATCAGATACTCTTCAAACTCACCCTCTTCACTATAGATGACGGAAAGGGCGCTGGTTGGCGCATCGGTAGAGGCGATGGTTGGGACAACCAGAACAGGAAGTTTTTGATAGAACGCGATGGCTTTGGCGGTATCTAGCGTTTTCCCACCACCGATACCAATCACGCCTTTACAGCCGTGTTTTTTCAGTTCTTCAATCAGGCGATTGATTTCTTTATGGCTACACTCGCCGCCAAACAGGGCGAAGTGACCTTCAACATCGTGCTGTTTTAAGCTGCTGCCGACGGTATCGCCCGCAAGTTTCATCACAAAATCATCAGCGATAACAAAATAGTTATTGGCTAACATTTTTGCGTACTGGCCGATAGATTGCAGTGCGTTTGCACCTTGGATGTATTTGGATGGAGACTGGATGACTTTCAACATAATAAAGCTCCTCAATAAATCACTAAGCAATTGGATTAAGACCTAAGCGCATAACTTCCAAACTTCGGAAGCGGGACATTTATTGGTGCTGTTATTTCTCTGTAAATGACTATACGGCGAAAAAAAGGACAAAAAACAAAGCGGGTTTACGTTCCATTTTGGAACTAAGTGGCAGTCTGTTTGTTTCAAAGCGAAACGCTAAAAGAGCGTGAAGAGGTGAAAGAGAGACCTATCGCACATTCCTCTTTCTGGCTGTGTAAATCACCGTATGAATAGGCTGTTACGCTTTAAATTTAAGCAGCTTTAACCTATGCTAACGGGTATCTGGGACACATAGGCACAATTTTTGTATACCCTTCTTATTTGAAGCTGCATTTGCGTTGGTTGCTTTCGCTAATCCGAATCACTTACCGCTGTAAGTTTGTCGGGATTTGCCGCCTTGACGCTGCTCCAACTAATTGGGCTATAACCTAAGTAAGCCTGTGAAATAAGAGGAAATTCACCAATGAAACGGACCAAGAATATTAACCGCGATGCTTTCCGCAAGAGCTGGCGTTTTGCGCCAGTGGCTATTGCCGTAAGCGCCGTGTTCATGCTGGCAGGCTGTGAGAAGACGGATGAAACCGTATCTCTGTATCAAAACGCAGACGACTGTAGCAACGCGAATCCGTCAATGAGCGCTCAGTGCAAAGAGTCATATCAAAATGCGCTGAAAGAAGCGGAAAAAACCGCGCCGAAATATGCGTCGCGTGAAGACTGTATTGCCGAGTTTGGCGAAGGCCAATGTACTCAGGCTCCAGCTCAGGCCGGTATGGCTCCGGGCACTAACGGCGAAGCACAGGCTCAGCCTCAGCAGAGCGGCAGTTTCTGGATGCCTTTGATGGCTGGCTACATGATGGGCCGAATGATGGGCGGTGGTGCATACAACCAACAGCCACTGTTTAGCTCTAAATCAGCCGCAAGCCCTGCTAATGGTAAGTTTGTGGATGCGACCGGTAAAAGCTACGGCCCTGCAACCGCCGGTGGCCGTACCATGAATGTACCGAAAACGGCGATGGCTCCAAAACCAGCAACGACCTCCACCGTAACCCGTGGTGGCTTTGGTGAGAGCGTGGCTAAACAGAGCACTATGCAGCGTAGCAATGCCGCGACCGGAAGCAAATCCGGCACCCGCAGCATGGGTGGCTAAGCATGAAACGTGTACCTATTAGTGAGCGCCCGGACTGGCGCGAAAAGGCCACCGAATACGGTTTCCAATTTCATACCATGTATGGCGAGCCCTACTGGTGTGAAGATGCTTTTTATCAGTTCAGTCTGGCACAGGTTGAAGAGCTAGAAGAAACCACGGCCGAACTGCATCAGATGTGTTTGAAGGTCGTTGAGAAGGTTATCGCCAGCGATGAGCTGATGATGAAATTCCAAATTCCTAAACACGTTTGGGAGTTTGTTCGTAGCTCTTGGCGCACCCAGCAGCCTTCTCTGTATTCTCGTTTAGATTTGGCCTATGACGGAGTGAATCCGGCTAAGCTGTTGGAAAACAATGCAGATACGCCGACGTCGCTGTATGAGTCTGCGTTCTTTCAATGGATTTGGCTTGAAGATCAAATCGCATCTGGAAAACTTCCGCAGGATGCAGATCAGTTCAATAGCCTGCAAGAAAAGCTTATCGAACGCTTTACCGAGCTGAGAGAAGCGCACGGCTTCGGTTTGCTGCATATGGCGTGCTGTCAAGATACCGAGGAAGATCGCGGTACCGTTCAGTATCTGCAAGATTGTGCTCATGAAGCAGGTTTAGCCACCGAGTTTGTGTTTATTGAAGACATTGGCTTAGGTGAGCGCGGCCAGTTCACGGATACGCAGGATCAGGTGATTAGCAACCTGTTCAAACTGTATCCGTGGGAGTTCATGCTGCGTGAGGTTTTCTCCACCAAGTTGGAAGATGCCGGTGTGCGTTGGTTAGAACCCGCATGGAAAAGCATCATTTCTAACAAAGCGTTGCTGCCGATGCTGTGGGAGATGTTCCCTAATCATCCCAACTTGCTGCCTGCCTACTTTGCCGATGGTAATCAGCCAGAGCTCGATCACTACGTGGTTAAACCGTTGTTTTCTCGCGAAGGCGCGAATATCCGCATCGTAGAAAACGGTAAAGAAGTGGCAAGCGTGGATGGTCCTTACGGTGAAGAAGGGATGATCATTCAGCAGTTCCACCCGTTACCAAAATTTGGCGACAGCTATGTGCTGATCGGCAGTTGGCTGGTGAACGATCAACCGGCGGGGATGGGCATTCGTGAAGATCGCAGCCTGATCACGCAAGATCTGTCGCGTTACTATCCGCATGTGATTGTGGACTGAGTTTGACTACCTGCTGCATGATATCTGCGATGCGTTTTGCAGTTATTCAAGCAACTCTGATGTAACGGCAATATACGCGCGATAGCTAAGCATTGTTTGGATAGAATCACGGCGGGTGCTTGAGGCTTTATGCCTTGAGCATGAAATATGTGGTGAGGCAGAAAGTAAAAGCCCCAGGTCAACTTACATTAACCTGAGGCAATCCTAACCACATCTGAACAATGTGAGGATAGCCTCTTCAATGCAGCAATGCAATTGGAGGCTTTGATGTCGCGTAAGCTGTTGCTTTACGGATTAATAGTAATGTGTTTTACGCTATTGATCTTTACCTGGATGGTACGTGGTTCGCTGTGTGAGCTACGAATTAAGCAGGGAAAAACAGAGGTTGCCGCGTTCTTAAACTACGAAGATAAGCACGCGTTGTAACGGCAATATGTAACGGCAAAATCAGACTGGGATAACATGTCGCTATCCCAGTCTTCTCAAATTGTTTTCATGCATGGTTGGCTCTCAGGCACCCGCTTTATCCCCATCATGACAAGAACCCATCACTCAGGGGATAAGCGTTACCTGTAACTTCTCGCCGTTATGACTTCTTCGCCGCTGATGGTTTTTTACCCGGCGCTTTCTTCACCGTATCACTCGGTTTATCACCCGGTTCATCTGCGCCTTGTTTGAGCACCACGACCATGTATTTACCTGTTGCACCATCACGATGAACGCCGTGAATATCCGTTTCAAAGCCCGGATAGTGTGCGCCAATTTCACATAGCATCTGCAAGAAGCTCAGAACTGGGCGGCTCTCCTTGGTGAGCATTTCACCCGGCATAACCACCGGAACACCCGGAGGATATGGTAGTATCATGTTGGCGCTGACTTTCCCTAACATATCATCCAAGGCACATGGCTCAATGTTGCCACGCACTTCTTCTTGGAACGCATCATGCGGCGTCATCACCAGCTTTGGTAATACCTCGAATGCACGATACATCAGGTCTGGCAGATTGTGGTGTTTCACCAGAGCATGAATACCCTGAGCTAACTCCTGAATTCGCATCTCTTTATAGAAATCAGGGGCCTCGTTATAGAGCGATGGCAACACGTTTTTCACGCGCAGATTGAGGTCATACACGCGTTTGAAATCGGTCAATGCTCTTAACAAGCTCAGCGCTTTGGTTTTATCGATCCCGATACTAAACAGGAAGAGCAGGTTATATGGCCCGGTTTTTTCCACGATGATGCCGTGCTCATCCAGATATTTCGACACGATCGACGCCGGTATCCCTTCCTCTTCCAGAGTGCCATTTGGGCTTAAACCTGGGGTCAGCAAAGTCACTTTGATCGGATCAAGATACATATGATCGTTGTCGATGTTCGGGAATCCATGCCATTCATTACGTGGATTGAGCGGCCAGCAAGCAACCTCATCAATGTTATCCGGCTGCCATACGTCAAAGAACCAGCCATCGGATTCTGTACGTAAGCGGCGGATCTCTTTACGGAAGCGGATCGCTCGTTCAATTGAACCATTAATTAAACGTTTACCGGCGTTGCCCTTCATCATGGCCGCCGCGGTTTCCGTCGACGCCACGATCCCATAATGCGGCGATGTTGAGGTATGCATCATATAGGCTTCGTTGAAGGTTTCTTCATTGATCTCACCTTTCACGTGGATCATCGATGCCTGTGAGAATGCGGCCAGCAGTTTGTGGGTGGACTGGGTTTCGTAGATGATTTTACCCGGCACACGTTCACCGCTCATCCCGGCTTTGCCTTGGTAAATCGGATGGAAGTTGGTGTAAGGCACCCATGCCGAATCGAAGTGAATCGACTTAACATCGAGCGTGTTTTTGATGTATTCGGTGTTGTAGAACAGACCGTCATAGGTGGAGTTGGTGACTACCGCATGCACGGGCCATGTCGCATTGGGCGTATTTTTCACTTTCTCTTCGATGCTGGCGCGGGTGAATTCGCTTTGCGGTATCCCACCTAAAATGCCGTAGGCGTTACGGGTTGGGCGTAGATAGACGGGAACCACGTTGCTCATCATCATCAAATGGGTCAATGATTTGTGACAGTTACGGTCTATCAGGATAGTGGCACCGGCGGGAGATGAATACATGCCAACAATTTTATTCGCCGTGGATGTTCCGTTAGTCACGATATAGCTGCGATCGGCGTTGAACGTGCGCGCGATATACTCTTCGGCGTCACGGTGTGGGCCGCTATGATCGAGCAGCGATCCGAGCTCAGATACGGAAATCGATATATCTGAACGCATGGTGTTTTCACCAAAGAAATCATAGAACAGGCTACCGACTGGGCTTTTATCGAACGCCGTTCCGCCCATATGCCCCGGTGTACAGAACGTGTATTTCTCTTCTTTGACGTATTTGAACAGCGCCTTGGTCAGCGGTGGAAGAATGGTATCAATATACTGGTCGGTGCTCTGGCGGATCTTGGTGGCAATGTCTTGTGCGCTGCCTAATGCATATTCAAAGAAGCGAACATTAAGACGCAGGTCGCTCATGTTGACGTCTAGCGTTGAATAGGTGTTGGCGAAGGCATAAATCGGCAGCAGTTTGTTGAGCTCACTGATTTCAGCGCTGAGCTCAAGGTTATATTTATCCCAGTCGAAAATGACGCCACATAGACGGGAGTTGTTTTCAATCAGCTTCAGTAGATCGTTGCGGTCTTTAGGATAAGCAATGCGGAAGCCTTCCTTTTCCAACTCTTGATGCAGCTCGCGCAGGGGTTCTTCCTTAAAATAAGCGCTTAAATCGTTCATGATGGCAATGATATTCATGCAAAACTCTCCAGACTTCTGTGGGCTGGGTTATTAGCACAGAGGCAGAAATTCATCCTCTGTGCTGTGTGCTGTTAACCACTTGCGAGTTAATGGCTTAGTGGATTAAGACTGGCTATCCGTCGGCGTGGTTAATTTCTCTTGGTTTCTACCCATCTTACGAGAGTAGAACATCAGGATGATCAGGCTGATAATGAAGGTCCCTGCCAATTCGAAGGAGTTGGCACCCATCAGGGCGATAAAGCAGAATACGCAGCCCAGTACGGAAGCGATCAAGCTGAGGATGTTTTTCAGGTTTGCACCATCAAAACGGATCAGGTCGATACAAGAGTAGAAGTACGGCAGCATGGTTAGCAGTACGGCAATCCCCGTCAGCTCACCGAACAGATCCGAGGCTTTACCGCCGCTGGCGTTCATTACCGTGATCAGCACCATCAATACCGTCATTTTAATCGCGGCTAAGAACAGGCCTTTTCGTGGAATACCGTCTTTATCCATTTCACCGTAAACTTTCGGGAAGTTGCCGTCATGCGCGGCGCGAGCGCCTGCTTGGCCGACCAACATCATCCATGAGCCTAAAGACGTTAAACAGGCGAATGCGGTAAATGCAGATACTACTGGCCCTGCCCAGCTACCCACCATGGTGGAAGCACTGATCGCAAACGGAGCGCCTGATGCCGCCATTTGTGAGGCTGGATACATACCGGCAATAACCTGAGTTGCGGCGATATAAACGATACCGGCAAGGAATGTCCCTAGCATGGTCGCGATAGGCACGTTACGTTTTGGATTTTCCACCATACCGGTACTTACCGCGGCAGATTCAACGCCGATAAAGGCCCACAGACATAACAGAATACTTTTAATGACGGCATGATAATCGGTGCCCCCAGAGGTATTCCAGTTCGCCTGATAGGTTCCCATATCAAACCAATACCAACCTGCAACACCGGTACCGATAACGGGAATAAGCACTAACACTAGGCCAATGGTAGTTAAACGGCTGACCCAAGCACCGCCGAGCATATTGACGAAGGTAAAGATCCAGACAATGGCGATACAGGCGATTCCTGCCGGGATCGGATTGTTAAACATCGGGAAAAAGGTAGAAAGGTAAGAAACGGCGGTAATGCCGATAGCGAGATTACCAATCCAGTTAGCATGGTAATAAAGCACCCCTGTCTGGAAACCGAAGGCTGGCCCGATTTCACCTGCGTAGGCGATAGGACCACCTTCCTGTGGGTTTTTGGTTGCGAGTCGGGCATAAACGTAAGCCAATGAAATTGCACCGATCAACGCGACAATCCAACCAATAATTGCGATAGAACCTAAGCTTGCAAGGTTAGCGGGGAGTAATGCGATCCCGCTTCCCATCATATTACCGGCAACAACACCGGTACAGGCAATGAGGCCAATTTTCTTTGCAGATGCCATAAACTGCCACTCCCATAATAATTATTAAGCTCGACCAATAGACGTAATCTTATTGCGTCAATTGCTTAGCAATACTCACCACGAAAATAAGTATAGGTAATAATTCATATTTTGCAGGAGGGGCAATTCTTGAGAGGACTTATTTTTTATTAATAAAATTCAATGCGATATATATCACTAGCATAAGTGTGGAATAATTCAATGTAACTATTGATGGATAAATAATGTTATTTATCAGTGAGGTGTAAGAAAGCGTCGTATAAATGAAAATGATTAATTTATGAAAAACAATAAACTAACTGATGAATATCAATTTATATAAATTCGTAAATTAACCTTATCAATTAAGCTGATTTAATCTAACCAAAGATTGGAAATAAATTAAATGGTAATTATTTATTAATATCATTAGGAATATTGTTATAAATAATAAATTTTGCCCAATATTGAATTGCAGTTGCGAGCGACGTTTTCTCTGATTATCCTATCGGCATGACACAACGTTCCCCTATCTCTCGACGAATCCCGATTGCTCAGCAACAGGCCGTTATACAGTGTTTGCGCAATGCTTTAGCGCAGGCTAACGCACAGCTAAAAACACAATATCCTGAGCCAAAAATTAGCTATCAACAGCGCGGTACCACGGCGGGAACTGCATGGCTGCAAGATTGGGAGATCCGCCTAAATCCTGTGTTGTTGCTTGAGAACGGACAGGAATTCATTGATGAAGTGGTGCCACATGAACTGGCGCATCTCTTGGTCTATAAGCAGTTTGGTAAAGTTGCCCCTCATGGCCGTGAATGGCAGTGGATGATGGGACATGTTCTCGGTATTGAACCGCGTCGGACACATAAATTTGGCGTAGAGACCGTGAGTGGAAAAACGTATCCCTATCGCTGTGGTTGCCAACTCCATCAGTTAACCGTGCGCCGTCATAATAAAGTGATGCGTAAAGAGTCGGAATATCGCTGTCGCCAGTGTGGGCAGGTATTAAGCTTTAGCCCCGGCGCAATTTCGGAACATTAAAAATTTCTCAAAGTGTTTAATAAGCACTCAAATCCTCATTTATTAACAATTTAATTCCATCAATGTTTGCGTGGCCAAGGCGGATTGTCTACCCTGCGGCCTTTTCCGTATCAATGTTGTTTTTGGAATATGTTTCGCAAAATTTCATACGCGCTGACGTTCTCAGCACTTCTGGCTTATCCACTTTTAGGACAGGCGCAAAAAATCAATAATTTCACTCAGGCCAAAGCGGCTGCGGTTAAAGTGAATCAGGATGCTCCAGGCTCCTTCTACTGTGGGTGCCAAATTGAGTGGCAGGGAAAGAAGGGTATCCCCAATCTGGAAAGTTGCGGATATCAGGCGCGTAAAAATCAGAATCGCGCCTCACGTATTGAGTGGGAGCACGTGATGCCTGCGTGGCAGTTTGGCCACCAAATGCAGTGCTGGCAGAACGGTGGGCGTAAAAACTGCGCCAAAATACCGCAATATGTGAAGATTGAAACCGATCTGCATAACTTGCAGCCCGCAGTGGGGGAAGTGAACGGCGATCGTAATAACTTCATGTATAGCCAATGGCGCGGTGGCGAAGGGCAGTACGGGCAATGTCCGATGAAAGTTGATTTTAAAAACAAACAGGCGGAGCCACCGGCTCGTGCCCGTGGAGCCATTGCCAGAACCTATTTCTATATGCGCGATCGTTACAGCATTCGTTTGTCTAAACAGCAAACTCAGCTATTTGACGTCTGGAATCGTCAATATCCGGTCACCGAGTGGGAGTGCACGCGCGATATACGGATTGCCAACATGCAAGGCAATCATAATCCTTATGTCCAGCAGGCCTGTGAGGCTTCTAAAGGCTGAGTGTTAGGCGTTTGTCGGTTCTCACTCCAACCCTTATAATCCCACCTATATTTTTTACAGCGCCGCACTGCGGCGCTTATCTCATCATTCATAAGGATGATCTACTTCATGCGTATTCCTCGTATTTATCACCCTGAACGCCTTGATGCGCCTTGCGAAATTGATCTTAGCGACGATGCTGCGAATCACGTTGGGCGAGTTCTGCGCATGAGCGAAGGGCATGAGATCCAGCTATTTGATGGTAGTAACCAGATTTTTACCGCACATATTATTGCGGCCAGCAAGAAGAACGTTCGGGTGAGCGTACAGGCTGGCGTGATCGACGATCGTGAATCACCGCTGCATTTGCATTTAGGGCAGGTGATTTCACGCGGTGAAAAGATGGAGTTCACCATTCAAAAATCTATTGAGCTGGGTGCCAGTATCATTACTCCGCTGATTTCTGAACGCTGCGGCGTTAAGCTGGATGCTGAACGTATGGCTAAAAAACTGGGGCAATGGCAAAAAATTGCGATTGCGGCCTGCGAGCAGTGTGGGCGGAATGTGATCCCTGAAATTCACCCAACGATGTTGTTAGAACAGTGGTGCGCCGAAGAGGATGATTCTTTGAAGCTGAATTTGCATCCGCGCGCCAATGCGAGTATCAACACATTACCGCTGCCCGTTGAACGTGTACGTTTGCTGATTGGCCCAGAAGGTGGACTGTCCGCCGATGAAATTGCCATGACCGCAGGCTACCAATTTACTGATATTCTGTTAGGACCTCGTGTATTACGCACAGAGACCACCGCGCTGACAGCCATAACCGCACTTCAGGTTCGCTTTGGCGATTTAGGCTAGGAGAAAAGAATGATTAAGCTTGGCATTGTGATGGACCCGATTTCTTCCATCAATATCAAAAAAGACACCAGCTTTGCGATGCTGCTCGAAGCACAGCGCCGTGGCTACGAACTGCACTACATGGAAATGAACGATCTTTACATGTATGTGGGTGAAGGGCGTGCGCGCACTCAATTGCTGAGTGTAAAAGAGGATAAAGCAGGCTGGTATGAGTTCCACGGCGAACAGGATATTGCGCTGTCCGATCTCGACGTCATTTTGATGCGTAAAGATCCTCCGTTTGATACCGAGTTTATTTATGCCACTTATATCCTTGAGCGCGCGGAAGATAAAGGCACTCTGATCGTTAACAAGCCGCAGAGCCTGCGCGACTGTAACGAAAAGCTGTTTACCGCATGGTTTGCCGATTTAACGCCGGATACCTTGGTTACACGCAAAGCGGAACACATTCGTGAATTCTACGCCAAGCACGGTGACATTATTTTGAAACCGCTCGACGGCATGGGCGGCGCATCGATTTTCCGTGTAAAAGCGGAAGATCCGAATTTGTCTGTGATTATCGAAACGCTGACCGAACACAGCAGCCGTTTCTGCATGGCGCAGAATTTCCTTCCTGCGATCAAAGACGGTGACAAGCGTGTGCTGGTGGTGGACGGCGAGCCGGTTCCTTACTGCTTGGCGCGTATTCCAAAAAGCGGCGAAACCCGTGGCAATTTAGCCGCCGGTGGACGCGGTGAAGCGCGTCCATTGACCGAAAGTGATTGGGCGATTGCGCGTAAAGTTGCGCCAGTGCTGAAAGAGAAAGGCCTTATCTTTGTTGGCTTGGACATTATCGGCGATCGCCTGACTGAAATTAACGTCACGAGTCCTACCTGTGCGCGTGAGATTGAAGCTGCATTCCCTGATGTGTCTGTGACCGGCATGTTGATGGATGCGATTGAAAAACGTATCGGTAAGAAGTAATTTTTGCCTCCGACCTGCTTGCGCGAGATATGTTTGATCGTGCTTGCAGGTAGGGGTTATCTCCCGTGACATCCAGCCCAAAAATTCGCATACTAAAATTTCAGGATGAAATCACTATACCCCTGCATCTCAAAAGCGACGGGTATATTCACTGAATACACTTTAGTGAACACATAAACAAATACAGCGAGTTGAAGCCACGACGATGAATTTAGCGCATCATTTTCTCATAGCCATGCCTTCTATGCAGGACAGCCGATTCAAGCGTACCGTTATCTATGTGTGCGAGCACAATAAAGACGGTGCGATGGGTTTAGTCATCAATAAACCACTAGAACAGCTCACTCTGGGATCCCTATTGGAAAAGCTAAAAATCACGCCAGAGCCAAGAGACGAGAAAATTCGATTGGATAAACCGGTCATGTACGGCGGTCCGTTGGCTGAAGATCGTGGTTTTGTGCTGCATACGCCACAGTCAAATTTTGGCTCCAGCGTCGCGATTTCCGCTGAATGCATGATGACAACCTCTCGCGACGTGCTTGAAACGTTAGGGACTCAAGCACAGCCAAAAGATATTTTGGTTTCATTGGGATATTGCAGCTGGGAGGCGGGACAGCTGGAACAAGAACTGCTGGATAATGCGTGGCTCACCGTTGAAGCCGATGCGCACATCCTATTCCATACGCCAATTTCAGAACGCTGGGTCAGCGCGGCTAAAAAACTGGGCGTCGATATTCGCAATATGGCCACTTCAGCAGGACACGCGTAATGGGTAACAGAACAATTATCGCTTTCGATTTTGGCACTAAAAGTATCGGTGCTGCGATTGGGCAAGAGATTACAGGTACGGCGCGGCCACTGGCTTCATTTAAGGCGAATGAAGGTTCACCAGACTGGACAAAAATTGAAAAAATTTTAAAGGAGTGGCAGCCAGATCTCGTGGTGGTTGGGCTACCTCTCAATATGGACGGCACCGAACAACCGGTTACCGCTCAGGCACGAAAGTTTGCTAATCGCATTCATGGTCGTTTTGGTGTGCAAATTGCTTTGCACGATGAACGCTTGAGTACCGTCGAAGCGCGATCGCATCTTTTTGCCGGTGGCGGCTATCGTGCATTGGATAAAGGTAGCGTAGACGCCGCCTCTGCGGTGATTATCCTTGAAAGCTGGTTTGATCAGCAGGTTGGATGAGCTGATTAATAATGGTAGAAAAATGGCAAATTGTAGCTACATTGACCTTAGTGAGCAGGTTAGTGGTTATGGTCATTTTTTATCCTCCCAAGTATTCCTTGTGCGTTTAAGCGAGCGATGTCCTGCTCAAAACTTAGCATTCCTTGCCGTTGTCCCGTTTGTAGGACGGTGGCGATCTGGTGCGCTTTTTCTTCACGGATTAAGTTACTGACGGCCGGAGTATTGAGCAGAAACTCAAACGCGGCGACTCTTCCTCCTCCTTGCTTGGGCAAAAGCTGCTGTGCCAGCACCGCTTGCAGGCTGCCTGCGATTTGCGTGCGTACAAAATTTTTCTCTTCGGCAGGAAAGACATCAATCAGCCGTTCTACCGCTTGCGCGGCACCTCGTGTGTGTAGTGTCGCTAATACGAGATGGCCCGTTTCTGCTGCCGTGAGGGCTAAACGAATGGATTCCGCATCGCGCAATTCCCCCAGCAATATGACGTCGGGATCTTCTCGTAACGCGGCGCGCAGTGCTTGGTTGAAGCTGGGAACATGAGAGCCAATTTCACGCTGTTGGATAAGCGATTGCTGTGGGATATGAATAAACTCCAACGGATCTTCCAGCGTAATAATGTGCCATGGCTGATGGTGGTTTATATGGTTCAGCATGGCGGCAAGCGTTGTGGATTTACCGCTGCCGGTTGCACCACAAACCAAGATGAGTCCTGAGCCAACCTCAAGGAGATGGGGGAGCGCCGCTGGCGCAGATAAATCATCCAGCGTCGGGATGGTATTTGGAATAATACGTAGGGCCAGCGAGGGGCCATGTAATTGCTGGAAAGCATTGACTCTGAGCCGGATGCCCCCATGTAGGTTTAAGGCGAAATCTACCTGATGCTGTTGTCGCCATAGTGTATCGGCCTCGGCGGGCAGGTGCATCGCGAGCCAAGAGTCAATCTGGCGTGATGTTATCGGCTCAGCTTCTATTGTTTGCAGTGAGCCGTCGATACGAAGAATGGGCGGATATCCAGTGCAAAGATGCAGATCTGATGCGTTTTGCTTTACACTACGGACCAATAAATCACAAAAATCCATTTAACCTCCTGAGCCAAAAATTATGAATATCACTATCCAACAAAATTTAGAGGCCGTCAGGAGCCGTATCAGCGCTGCGGCTCAGGATTGCGGCAGGGCTCCAGAAGAAGTTACGTTACTTGCAGTCAGTAAAACTAAGCCTGTGAGCGCCATCGAAGAAGCGATTGCCGCAGGGCAACGGGCCTTCGGTGAAAACTACGTGCAGGAAGGGGTGAGCAAGATCCAGCATTTTGCACAGACGCCTCACGGAGCAGAGCTGGAGTGGCACTTTATTGGCCCACTGCAATCTAATAAAAGCCGCTTAGTTGCAGAGCATTTTGATTGGATCCATACCATCGATCGTGTGAAAATTGCTCAGCGCCTGAATGAACAGCGCCCAGCCGAATGCGCGCCGTTAAACGTGCTGATCCAAATAAATATTAGTGACGAAAGCAGCAAATCAGGTATTGAGCTGAGCGAGCTTGATGCGTTAGCTGTGCAGGTTGCTGAAATGCCTAATCTTCGCCTGCGTGGCTTGATGGCCATTCCTGCGCCAGAAGAAGATCCTGCGAAGCAAAAAGCAGTGTTTGAGCAAATGGAACAGGCGTTTTTGGCTCTTAAAGCGCAGTATCCGCATATTGATACGTTATCGATGGGGATGACCCATGATATGGCGGCTGCGATTACCGCTGGCAGTACGCTGGTTCGCATCGGTACCGCGATTTTTGGTGCCCGTGATTACGGTACAACTTCATAATAATTATCAGTTTATAGACTGATTATTTTAATTTTCTTACTTACCTTACCATTTAACGGATAAAGGGTTTTTCATGCTAACACTGACTTTCTTGGTCAAAACTGTCATTGACCTTTACGTCATGATTTTATTGCTGCGGATCTGGATGCAATGGGCACGCACTGATTTTTATAATCCACTGTCGCAGTTTATTGTGAAAGTGACTCAGCCAATTGTAGGGCCGCTGCGTCGCGTAATCCCTTCACTGGGGCCGATTGATTCGTCTTCGCTGCTGGTGGCGTTTTTGTTGATGACGATTAAATATCCGTTGTTGCTGCTGATCCAAAGCGGAGAGATCTCGCTTAGCCCGTACAACCTGCTATTTGGTCTGATTTCCGTTATTAAATCTGCGGGTTATTTGGTGTTCTGGGTAATTATCATCCGTTCGATCATGAGCTGGATCAGCCAAGGCCGCAGCCCAATGGATTATGTTTTGATGCAGCTGACTGAGCCGTTGATGTCGCCGATACGTCGTTTTCTTCCTGCGATGGGCGGTTTAGATTTTTCAGCTATGGTCGTGATCTTGGTGCTGTACATGCTGAATTATCTCGGCATGGATCTTCTGGGGCAGCTCTGGTTCTTGCTGTGAGTGGAATGAGTACAGACGCAATAAAGTTTGAGAATGATGCGCTGGTTTTACGCCTTTATATTCAGCCAAAAGCCAGCCGTGACCAGATTGTTGGGCTGCATGGTGAAGAGTTAAAAGTAGCCATTACCGCACCGCCGGTGGATGGTCAGGCTAATGCTCATCTGCAAAAATTTATCGCCAAACAGTTTCGGGTCGCTAAAAGTCAGGTGATGATTGAGAAAGGGGAGTTGGGCCGGCATAAGCAGGTTCGTATTAACCAGCCTCAACAAATCCCTGATGTGATCTCGGCATTGTGCTCTCCTGAATAATTGTTTTTCTACCGGCAGGCATTAGCCTGCCGGTGCTATATATAGGATTTATCATGCAAAAAGTGGTACTAGCGACGGGAAATGCAGGCAAAGTTCGTGAGTTGGCAAGCTTGCTGGCCGACTTTGGCTTAGACGTTGTGGCGCAAACTGAATTGGGCGTGGACTCTGCGGAAGAAACGGGCCTGACTTTTATTGAGAACGCGATTCTTAAAGCCCGCCACGCTGCGCAGATCACGGGGTTGCCTGCAATTGCCGACGATTCTGGTTTAGCCGTGGATATTTTGGGTGGAGCTCCAGGGATCTATTCCGCACGTTATGCGGGCGAAGATGCCAGCGACCGTCAGAATCTCGAAAAACTGCTGGTGGCGCTGAAAGATGTTCCCGAAGGCCAACGTCAGGCGCAATTCCACTGCGTATTAGTTTATTTGCGCCATGCTGAAGATCCTACGCCGCTGGTATGTCACGGCAGCTGGGCGGGTGAAATCAGTTTCGCACCATCAGGCGACGGCGGCTTTGGTTACGACCCTATTTTCAACGTTCCGGAGTTAGGCTGTTCTGCGGCACAGCTCAGTAAAGAGCAGAAAATTGCGGTTTCACACCGTGGCAAAGCATTGAAACTGCTGCTGGAAGCGATGCGCAATGCTTAAGTTGCCCCCGCTTAGTCTCTATATTCATATCCCGTGGTGTGTGCAGAAATGCCCATACTGCGATTTCAATTCTCATGCCCAGAAAGGCGATATTCCTTCGACGGAATATGTCGACCATTTGTTGGCTGATTTAGATGCCGATGTGGCGCTTACCTCAGGGCGTGAAATTGGCACCATTTTTATCGGTGGTGGAACGCCAAGCCTGCTAAGCGCCGAAGGTATGCAGCGGTTGATGGATGGTGTCCGAGCGCGTTTACTGGTTGCGGCCAATGCGGAAGTGACCATGGAGGCGAATCCCGGTACCGTTGAGGCCGATCGCTTTAGCGCCTATCAGCGAGCCGGTATCAATCGTATTTCGATTGGTGTGCAAAGCTTTAGCGCAGAGAAGTTAACGCGTTTAGGGCGCATCCACGGGCCTGAAGAGGCCAAACGTGCGGCGCATCTGGCGCAAGGTTTAGGGTTACGCAGTTTTAATCTCGATTTGATGCATGGCTTGCCAGACCAGTCATTGGAAGAGGCGCTTGATGATTTGCATCAGGCGATTGAACTGAATCCGCCGCATTTGTCGTGGTATCAACTCACCATTGAGCCGAACACGCTGTTTGGTTCGCGTCCGCCAAAATTACCGGATGACGATGCGCTCTGGGATATTTTCCAGCGCGGTGATGAACTGCTACGCGCAGCGGGATATCAGCAATATGAAACTTCGGCCTATGCCAAGTCGGGCTATCAGTGCCAGCATAATTTGAACTACTGGCGCTTTGGCGACTACCTTGGGATTGGCTGCGGAGCGCACGGTAAGGTGACGTTTGAGGATGGACGCATTTTGCGCACGGCCAAAACACGTCACCCGCGCGGTTATATGCAACGGCGCTACCTCGATAAACAGCATGAAGTGGAGAATGACGATCGTCCGTTCGAGTTCTTTATGAACCGCTTTAGATTGCTTGAGCCTACGCCGCGTGCAGAATTCCAACTGTACACAGGGCTTGGCGAAGAGGTGATTCGTGCACAGCTTGATGAAGCACTGGCACAGAATTATATCGTAGAAACCGATGAGTATTGGCAGATTACCGAGCACGGAAAGCTGTTTTTGAATTCGTTGCTGGAGCTGTTTTTGTAACGGTTTTATCTCATTGTCTTCTGCTAGCCCTCCTCTTTACAGGGGAGGGCAGACTTCAGATCAGCGTTGGCGCAAGCCTAAATCAATGGTTGTTTTGCTTGGCTCACCGCCGATTTCACGGGTGAGCTTCGGCACCATATAGCCTGACACTTTCGTCATCAGTTCACGCATGATCAACCGTGCTTCATCATCTGGCACCATAAAATGCGCCGCACCCTGCACTCGATCGAGGACATGCAGGTAATAAGGCATAATTCCCGCATCAAACAGCGCATTGCTGAGATTAGCCAACGTATCGGCATTATCATTTACGCCGCGCAGCAAAACGCCTTGATTGAGAAGTGTGACGTTGGCGCGTTTGAGGCGCGTCATGGCATCACAAAACTCTGAGTCAATTTCATTGGCATGATTAACGTGAGTCACCAGCAGAATCTGTAAGCGTGACTGAGAGAAACGTTGGGTCAGCGCTTCGGTGATGCGAGCTGGGATCACCACCGGCAAGCGGCTATGGATGCGCAGCCGTTTAATATGTGGGATGGTTTCGATCTCGTCGAGTAACCAAGCCAGCTCGTGATCTTTCGCCATCAACGGATCGCCGCCGGAGAAAATGATTTCATCCAGTTCTGGCTGTTGGCGAATATAATCTAGGGCGTGACGCCAGTTGGCTTTATTTCCCTGATTATCCTGATAGGGAAAGTGACGGCGGAAGCAATAACGACAGTTAACCGCACAGCCGCCTTTGACCAACAGCAGCGCTCGGTTAATATATTTATGCAGCAGCCCTGGCACGGCGATGGCGTCGTCTTGTTCTTCCAACGGATCGGTTGAGTAGCCCGGTGTGGCGATAAATTCGTTGGCGGACGTCATGACCTGAAGGAGGAGCGGATCGTTCGGGTCGCCTTTTTTCATGCGCCGAGCGAAGGCATAAGGAACCCGCAGGGCGAAAAGACGCCGCGCATCGTGGCCTTTTTGCCATTCAGGGCTGTCAGAAAGTGCTAAATATTCAAGCAATTCTGCCGGTTCAGTAATAACATCGGCAAGTTGTTGCAGCCAATCTTCTCTAGACTGCGTATTTTGAGTTACAATATGTGCCATTTTTTTGGCTAAGCTACCAGTTATAAATAATTCAGAGGGCCTTTATGGCGACTTATTCTAGCAACGATTTCCGTCCCGGTCTTAAAATCATGTTCGAGGGCGAGCCTTATGCAGTAGAAAGCAGCGAGTTCGTTAAACCAGGTAAAGGCCAAGCCTTTGCTCGCGTTAAAATGCGTCGCCTGCTGACCGGCACCCGTGTTGAAAAAACCTTTAAATCTACTGACTCCGCAGAAGGCGCGGACGTTGTCGACTTGAACCTGACTTACCTGTACAACGACGGTGAGTTCTATCATTTCATGAACAACGAAACCTTCGAGCAGCTGGCTGCTGATGAGAAAGCTATCGGCGATAACGCTAAATGGATGCTGGATCAGGCAGAGTGTATCGTAACTCTGTGGAACGGCCGTCCAATTCAGGTGACTCCTCCAAACTTCGTAGAGCTGGAAATCGTTGATACCGATCCAGGTCTGAAAGGTGATACCGCGGGTACCGGCGGTAAACCTGCAACCCTGAGCACTGGCGCAGTGGTTAAAGTTCCATTGTTCGTACAGATCGGCGAAGTGATCAAAGTTGACACCCGTTCTGGCGAATATGTTTCTCGCGTTAAGTAATTGCGAAGAAAGCTAATTTGTTTTAAAAAAACCGCGTATAACGCGGTTTTTTTTTACCCAAAAGGCTCGCATGAGGAACCCAGATAAATATGATAAAGACAATCGTTGTGTTGGCATTGATGGTGAGTGCGTTAGCGGCTTTGAGCGGTTGTAACACCGCACGCGGATTCGGCGAGGATGTACAGCATCTCGGTGGCGCGATTTCACGAGTTGCGAGCTAATTAATTAAGAGCGGTGATGTTTTTTCGCTTACTGCTGATTTCTTGTCTACGCTTAAAAGGCATTACTTTTAAAACTGCAGATAAGGAAGATAGCAATGATTAAGAAAAGCATCGCATTAGTATGTTCTCTGTTAGTTCTTGCCGCTTTAGCTGGCTGTAATACGACTCGCGGTGCGGGTGAAGACGTAGAAGCCGGTGGTCAGGCGATTCAGCGCGCCGCACAGTAGCTTTTATTTGCCATACGCAAGGGCGTTGTCTTGTTGCCTACGCCCTGATATTTCCTTTTCTTAACTTTTTCTCAAAATCATCGTATCCTAACGTCGCTTTACCATTCAAAAAACTGCGCAGGACGACCTGTGTACGTATCTTAATTCGGGGACGACCCCATCGTTGTGGATAAATCGCATGTCTTGGATCATTCTGATGGTCGCTGGTCTCTTGGAAGTTGTTTGGGCCATTGGCCTAAAATACACCCATGGTTTTTCTCGCTTAACGCCGAGCATTATTACTATTGCTGCCATGGTGGTGAGTATGGTGCTGCTGGCGCACGCGATGAAAACGTTACCGGCAGGCACCGCTTATGCCGTGTGGACGGGAATTGGCGCCGTAGGGGCGGCCATTATGGGGATTGTACTGCTAGGGGAATCTGCGAGCCTGCCAAGAATTATCAGCCTGTGTCTGATCGTTATCGGAATACTGGGTTTGAAATTCAGTAGCCAATAATCTTAGCCTCGCTCGCGTTATAGCTCGCCTCTAATGAGGCGGGCTCATATCGATAGGCGACTGGTTCACCCAAATTAAATCCTGGGTTTTAAATCCATAGCGTTGGGCGGTTGCCAGCAACTTTTGCTTCACGTTGTCATCCAATGTCGGTGTACGCGCCAGTATCCATAGGTAGTCCTTATTGGGTCCGCAAATCAGCGCGTAACGATACTCGCTATCCAACTCAATCACGTTGTAACCACCATAGAATGGGCCGAAGAAAGACACTTTGAGCGAAGCAATATTCGGCGACTGAACGAAATAAGCTTTGCCGATGCTCTCCTTCCATTGGTGTTTTTCAGTGTTGAATCCACGATTAACGACCTTTACACCACCGTCTTCCCGCATGCTGTAGTGGGCTGTGACGTGATCTAACCCCTGTTCAAAGGGATGATTGAGGCGGGCAATTTCATACCAGTTGCCAAGATAGCGGGGCAGTTGAAAGTCGCTGACGACGGTGACGTCAGGTGGCGGCTTAGTGCTACAGCCAACGGAGAGCAGCGCTGTAATCACAGCGGCAATGCGAGACCAAACAGGCATAACGGCTCCTTTTCAAACGGATACCGTTAAAGTGTAGACCTGATAGCGGGAATCTAACTAATAAAAAAAGCCTCCCGGAGGAGGCTTTCATACAGCGAAGTGACTCATTACAGCGTGAATACGCCGATCAGCGCAACTACGCTCAGAATCGCTGCTAAACCGTAGAACACCCACTTACCGGCAGGTACGTGGATTTTCAGGTCATGCATCATGTGATGCAAACGGTGCAAACCACACCATAGCGGCAGAATGATCATCAGCAGCCAGAAAATACGGCCAATGAAGCTCTGGCTGAAGCTCAGCGCACGTTCGAAAGTCAGGGCATCTGGGAACCAGCCCAGAGGCAGCATGATGCCCACGATCAGAATTACGACGGGCGCAATGATTGCACCCCACATGCCGCCTGCACCAAATAGCCCCCAGAAAACCGGCTCGTCAGAACGTTTGTATACTTTATTATCCACAATGTTCTCCTTTACGGTTATAGCAGGGTAACGGCCAAAATGACCACAGTCGCAATGATGGTCACCACCCAAAGGGCTTTGATCACCGGACCAGGGCCCATTTTCGTGTCACCAACCACGATATTGGCCGCTTTTGGAGCAAGTTCAAACCAGGTTTTGGTATGAAGTGCAGCCAGAAGCAATGAGATGATGTTCAGGATCAGCACCAGTGGGTTCTGCAAGAAAGCGACAAAGCTTTCCCAGCCAGCAGCGCCGTCTTTCATGGAGAAAATTCCATAAATCAGCACGATGCTGAACCATACGTTGCCCAGAGCAGAGCTCTCACGCAGCATATAGAACTTGTAGAAACCGAGTTTCTGCCACCAGTTAGCCTGCATACCGCGCACATAAGGTTTGCGTTTAGTTGAAGTCGTCATTGATTCATCCTCCCTTATTGCGGTTTCAGCATCGCGATCATGAAGTCTTTCGCACTTTCAACTTTGCCTTGCTGGATAGCCGCGGCTGGGTCGACGTGTTTTGGACAAACTTCTGAGCAATAACCGACGAAGGTACAAGTCCAAACGCCGTTATCGGAGTTCAGAACAGGCATACGCTCTTTCTTCCCGTGGTCACGGGTATCCAGATTGTAACGGTGTGCCAGAGTGATAGCGGCTGGGCCGATGAACTCAGGGTTCAGACCAAACTGTGGGCAGGCTGCGTAGCACAGACCACAGTTAATGCAGCCGGAGAACTGATGGTATTTTTCCATCTGAGCTGGGGTCTGCAGGTTGGTGCCGTCTTCTGGTTTACGGTTGTTACCGATGATGTATGGCTTAATGGCTTCCAGACTTTCGATAAAGTGAGTCATATCGACCACCAGATCGCGTTCTACTGGGAAGTTGCCTAACGCTTCAACGCGCATACCGGTTGGGTAGTCACGCAGGAAGGTTTTACACGCCAGCTTAGGCACGCGGTCAACCATCATGCCGCAAGAACCACAGATTGCCATACGGCAAGACCAGCGGTAAGACAGGTCGGCAGCCAGATTATCTTTGATGTAGCCTAACGCATCCAGCAGGGAAGTCGTTTCGTCATACGGGACGTCATACGTCACGAAATGCGGCTCGGCATCCTGTTCTGGGTTATAGCGCATGACTTCCATTTTCAAGATTTTCATCTCAGCCATTCGCTTGCTCCTTATTCTTTGCATCCTGAGCTTCTGCTTCAGCACCGTATACACGTTTTGCTGGTTGCAGTTTGGTAATTTTCACGTCGCTGTATTCAATGCGTGGGGCGAGGCCGTCGGCATTTTTGAATGTCAGGGTGTGCTTCAGGAAGTTAACGTCATCACGCTCGGTGCAACCTTCATCCAGACGCTGATGTGCGCCACGGGATTCTTTACGGTTGATTGCCGCATGAGCCATACATTCAGCCACGTTCAGGCCGTGACCCAATTCGATGGTGTACAGCAGGTCGGTATTGAAGACGCTAGAGTTATCAGTGATTTTGACGCGTTTGAAACGTTCTTTCAGCTCGGCCAATTTATCAACGGTTTTCTGCATCAGGTCAGTAGTACGGTAGATACCACAGCCTTCTTCCATTGACATGCCCATCTCGTCACGGATTTTCGCCCAGCTTTCAGTACCTTCCTGATTAGCCAGTGCGTGCAGACGTGCTTCAACGTCTTTTGCCTGTGCATCTAGCGCGCTGCCGTTAGCCGGGGTGGCTTCCTGTGAGCGCTGAACCGCGTGTTCGCCCGCAACGCGGCCAAATACCACCAGCTCTGCCAGAGAGTTAGAACCCAGACGGTTTGCACCGTGCAGACCAACAGAAGAACATTCACCCACGGCGAACAGACCCTGAATACGAGTTTCGCAGTTTTGGTTGGTTTCGATACCACCCATGGTGTAGTGCGCGGTTGGACGAACTGGGATCGGCTCTTTAACTGGATCGACGCCCACGTAAGCTTTAGACAGCTCACAGATGAACGGCAGACGCTCCAGCAGTTTTTTCTCGCCCAGATGACGCAGATCCAGATAGACCACATCGCCGCGCGGAGTAGAGATGGTGCGGCCTGCGCGCCATTCGTGCCAGAATGCCTGAGAAACTTTGTCGCGTGGACCCAGTTCCATGTATTTGTTTTTTGGTTCGCCGAGTGGGGTTTCAGGGCCCATTCCGTAGTCTTGCAGATAGCGATAGCCATCTTTGTTGACCAGAATACCACCTTCACCACGACAGCCTTCAGTCATCAGGATCCCTGAACCCGGCAGGCCGGTTGGGTGATACTGAACAAACTCCATATCACGTAAAGGAATACCGTGATCTAACGCCATGCCCATACCGTCGCCGGTAACGATGCCGCCATTGGTGTTGTAGCGATACACACGGCCTGCGCCGCCTGTTGCCATAACCACGGCGTTTGCACGGATCTGAACCAGAGTACCTTCCATCATATTCATGGCAACAAGGCCGCGTGCTTTGCCTTCGTCGACCAAAATGTCGAGAACGAAGTGCTCATCAAAGCGCTGAATCTGTGGATATTTTAAAGAAGTTTGGAAAAGAGTGTGCAGCATATGGAAGCCGGTTTTATCCGCGGCGAACCATGTACGCTCAATCTTCATCCCGCCAAAACGGCGAACGTTAACGGAACCGTCAGGTTTACGGCTCCAAGGGCAACCCCATTGCTCAAGCTGAGCCATTTCGCGAGGACAGTTATGGACGAAATGATCGACCACATCCTGTTCACAAAGCCAGTCACCACCAGCAACAGTATCGTTGAAATGGTAGTCGTATGAGTCGTGAGCCTGAGTAACGGCTGCTGATCCGCCTTCTGCGGCCACAGTGTGGCTACGCATTGGATATACTTTAGAGATAAGCGCGATCTTCAGTTGAGGGTTGGCTTCCGCTGCTGCAATTGCTGCACGTAAACCAGCACCCCCTGCCCCGACGATGGCAAGGTCTGCGTTAAAGGTTTGCACTGCATTCCTCCGGGTGATCAATTGTCAATATCAATTAAAATGAATAACCATTCCAAATGTCGCACTAAGAGAAGTAGTAGCAGATATTCAAACAGTTGCTCTCTTTAGTGCGCATCGGGAATGGCTAAGATTTATAAGTTCAAGTGATAAAATTATACCTAAAACGAAGTAGTAGAAACTTGATGTGATCGATTGTTTTGCTGTTTTCCCTACTAACCGTAGTACAAAAATGTGATATCAGCGCTATTTCTGTCTGTTCTCGTGGTTTTTATGTATTTTATGTTCTTTTTATAGAATATAGAGCAGCCAATAGTTTTGCTGTGTGGTTATTAGCTCACTCAGTGAGCGCCAATGGTTTGTTTGCCTGCGATGATGCGGGTAGACTGCACATCCTGTTTTATAGCGGAGTAATTATCATGAGCGAAACGGCAAGCTGGCAGCCAAGTGCCCCTATCGCCAATTTGTTGAAGCGCGCGACAATCGTGTCCACCATTCGTCGATTCTTCTCGGACCGCGGTGTTCTTGAAGTCGACACGCCGGCAATGAGTCAGGCAACGGTAACGGACATTCATCTTGTGCCATTCCAAACCCATTTTGTGGGCCCCGGTGCGGCGCAGGGCATGACGCTATACATGATGACCAGTCCGGAATATCACATGAAGCGCCTGTTAGCAGCGGGCAGTGGGCCGATTTATCAGCTCGGTAAAAGCTTCCGCAATGAAGAGTCAGGCCGCCATCATAATCCTGAGTTCAGCATGCTGGAGTGGTATCGCCCACACTACGACATGTACCGTTTAATGAATGAAGTCGACGATCTTCTGCAACAGGTATTGGAATGCGACAGCGCCGAAACGCTTTCCTACCAGCAGGCGTTTATTCGTCATTTGGATATGGATCCGCTTTCTGCTGACAAAGTACAGCTGCGTGAAGTGGCGGCGAAGCTCGATCTGAGCAACGTGGCCGACCAAGAAGAAGATCGCGATACACTGCTACAACTGCTGTTTACCTTTGGCGTTGAGCCTAATATTGGCCGTGATAAGCCAACGTTTGTGTATCATTTCCCTGCCTCTCAAGCCTCTTTAGCGCAAATTAGCACTGAAGATCACCGTGTGGCAGAGCGCTTTGAGGTCTATTACAAAGGCATCGAACTGGCGAATGGCTTCCATGAGTTAACGGATGCTCGCGAACAGCGTATGCGTTTTGAGCAAGATAACCGTAAACGCGCCGCAATGGGTCTGCCAGAGCATCCACTGGATGAGAATCTGCTGGCGGCATTAGAGCACGGTTTGCCGGATTGCTCGGGTGTTGCACTTGGCGTTGATCGATTGATTATGCTGGCGCTAAAAGCAGAACGGTTAAGTGAAGTGATTGCGTTTCCGGTGGATAGGGCGTAGGTGATTTTTGGCTGAGCGCCGAATTTTTTTGCATTCTCTATATTATTAGAACGGTGAAAAATTTCGTCCGCCCGTGAGCATTTGTGTTTCTATGAAACCGCTGGCGTAGGCGTCCGAGAAGAGGTTGCCAGCGCGCAACCTCTTCACTCTCGCGCTTTTCACCGAGTCGTTTGGCCGACCGGTCTCGGAGCGCATGTCCTGTGCGCCCTCAACCTGCCACCAGCATCCCTGCTGGCGGCTCTAAATCGCATTCTTTAAACATAAAAAAGACAAAGATTTTATTATCTCTTCTTTCTTATCTTTTACTCGTTTAAGTCTTGGTAGTGAGAGCCACCGGTACAGGGATGTACCGGTGGAGTTTGGGGCGCCCGGGATGGGCGATACCAAACCGTAGCGGAGATGCCGTCTCGGATAAAAGCGCGAGGATTGAAGGGGCGCGCGCTGGCGCCCCTCATCGGTCGCCTTCGA